>Ga0209508_1000474_pt1 | contig 41481 bp, 36 predicted proteins | sample AD_UKC129_MetaG_FD_184427 | JGI IMG/M metagenome (GOLD analysis project Ga0209508, IMG submission 184427) | Active sludge microbial communities of municipal wastewater-treating anaerobic digesters from Canada - AD_UKC129_MetaG (SPAdes) (version 2) | ecosystem: Engineered > Bioreactor > Anaerobic... | reverse complement strand
CACCCCAAACTTTAACTGCTAAACCGTTATTATAATATCCAAGTGTTGTTCCAGTACCCATACCTGAATATACTCTGTAACCTCTCCAATAATGCATTGTTTCGAGATCTAAATTAACATCAAAATAACCTTGTGCAAAAAGCTCAAAAGAGCTAAATAATAATACTACAGCTAATACTAACTTTTTCATTTTTTTCACCTATTTTTTTATTAAAAATTATTAATCTTCCCAATCTAAAGATCTTTTAACAGCTTTTACCCAACCTTTGTAGAGTTTTTCTCTTTGTTCGGTTTCCATATTTGGTTCAAATCTATTATCGAGTAACCAAGTTCTAGATAATTCATCAAGAGATCCCCAAACACCAACTGCTAAACCTGCTAAATATGCAGCACCTAAAGCTGTGGTTTCAACTATCTTAGGTCTATCAACAGGAACGCCTAAAATATCGGCTTGGAATTGCATTAAGAAATTATTAGATGAAGCACCGCCATCAACTTTTAATGCTTGTAGTTTAATATTAGAATCAGCTTCCATAGCACTTAATACATCTCTTGTTTGATAAGCCATAGATTCCAAAGTTGCTCTTACCAAATGAGCTTTAGTTGTACCTCTAGTTAAACCTAATATTGCACCACGAGCTTTCATATCCCAATATGGAGCACCTAATCCGACAAATGCTGGAACTACATAAACACCCTCTGTTGAATCAACTTTCTTTGCAATATATTCAGAATCTGCACTACTATCAAGCATCTTTAAACCATCTCTGAGCCATTGTACTGCTGAACCAGCAACAAAAATACTTCCTTCCAATGCATAAACTACATCATTATTCAACCCCCAAGCGATGGTAGTTAATAATCCATTTTTGGATTCTCTTGCTACATTTCCAGTATTCATTAACATGAAACAACCTGTTCCATATGTATTTTTAGCCATACCTGGTTTATAACATGTTTGACCAAATAAAGCTGCTTGTTGATCACCAGCATCACCTGATATAGGTACAGCAGCCCCTAAAATTGCTGGATCTGTAGTACCATATACTTCACTTGAACCTTTAACTGTAGGTAACATATTTGATGGTACTGTTAAATATTCTAATAATTTTTCATCCCATTTCAATTCGTATATATTATACATCAAAGTTCTTGAAGCGTTCGAATAGTCTGTAACATGTATTTTACCACCACTAAGTTTCCATATTAACCATGTATCAATTGTACCAAATAATAAATCACCTTTCTCAGCTTTTTCTCTAGCACCTTCTACATTATCTAAAATCCATTTTACTTTTGTTCCAGAAAAATAAGCATCAATTACAAGACCTGTTTTACTCCTAAATTCTTGTTCTAACCCTCTATTTTTCAAATTATTACAAATATCCATTGTTTGACGTGATTGCCAAACTATTGCATGATAAACTGGTCTACTAGTATTTTTGTCCCATACAACAGTTGTTTCTCTTTGGTTTGTAATACCAATTGCTGCTAAGTCTTTTGCATCCAAACCGGCTTTTTCTAAAGCTAATTTCATAACTTCTAATTGTGTAGACCATATTTCTTCAGCATCATGTTCTACCCAACCTGGATTGGGGAAAATTTGTGTAAATTCTTTTTGGGCAACAGATACAATATTTGATTCATTATCAAATATAATTGCGCGGTTGCTAGTAGTTCCAGCGTCTAATGCCATTACATATTTTTTTGACATTGTTTTAATCTCCTAATTGATTGTTTGTTTATTTATTAAATTATACCAACTGCTTTGGTAAAGAAGAATGCTAATACTGCACCAACTAATGGAGCTACAACTGGAACCCATGCATATCCCCAATCTGAATCACCTTTACCAGGGATTGGTAATATTGCGTGTGCAATTCTTGGTCCCAAATCTCTTGCAGGATTAATAGCATAACCTGTAGGACCACCTAAGCTCAACCCAATACCCCATATTAACATGCTAACTAAATATTGGCCCATTCCAGAAACAAAACCTGTTGCACCAGTAACTTTTGGGTTAAAAATGCACATAATCATAGTTAAAAGAATAAATGTAACTGTCATTTCTGTTACAAAGTTTGAAGGAATATTCCTCACAGCAGGCCCTGTAGCGAATATACCTAATTTTGCACCTTTATCTGAAGTGTGTTCCCAATGTGGGTAATAAATTATAAATGTTAAAATGCCACCTGCTATACCACCTAATAACTCGGCTAACATTGTCATAAATGCATGGCCTGGTTGATAAACACCATTTAAAGCCTTAAACAATGTAACTGCTGGATTTAAATCGGCTTGTGGTGCTCCTGTTGCTTGTGCTCCAAAAATTCCTAATAAAACAGCCATTGCCCAACCTGTAACTATTACAATCCAACCGCTGTTTTGCCCTTTAGATCTTTCTAGTAATACATTTGCTACTACACCACAACCAAATGTTAACAGTATCATGGTTCCGAAAAATTCTCCGAATAAATTGTCCATACTACCCTCCGGTATTTTGTTATTTAGAATTAAAAATATTGTGATTACCTAACTATAGGTAATTTCTGATGTCAATTTAATACTTATATTTACATTTGTCAAATTAAATTTTACATTTGTTCCACTTGACAAACGTGATTAATTTTCGTAATTTTGCCAACCTAATTTTTGTATTTTTTACAAGAAAGGCTTACTTATTTAATAGGAACTGAAAAATAATTGAATGGCAATAAAATTGATAATCAAATGAATAAAAAAAATCAAAAAATTGAAATTATATTAATTTTACTATTGTATTCAGATTAGGAAATTTTGATAAAGTATTATTTTAATTCTGTCCAATATTTTGTAGCTTGAACAGCTTTCTCCCAATTATTCAAAATATTTTCAATGTTTTTAGTTTTTTTCTTTGGTATAAATTCCTTAAAGGTATTATGAAGATTTTTAATTTCATTTTCTTTGAGCATCCCTAAAGCTCTACATGCTAATAAATATGACCCTCTTATATCATTATGTACAAAATCATTTTTTTTGATTCTAAGGTTGCTTAAATCCGCAATATATTGTAAAATAATATCGTATATAGAATATATCCCATCGACATTAAGTTCATCAAGTTCAATACTATAATCATGTTTTAACACAATAATTATATCGTTAATTTGTAAAGAAATACTTTCGATAGCTGCTCTTGCAATTTGCTCTATTTTTGTGTTCAATTGTAATCCATAGATTACTCCTTGGGCATTATCAATCCAATAAGGTGCTCCCATGCCCAGAAATGTTGGAACAATTGTAATATTGCCACTATCTTTTGTTCTATTAGCTAATTTGATGATTTCATCAATATCTTTTGTGATATTTAAATTTTCTTTTAGCCAATTTAAAATATAACCACCAGCTAGTATACTCCCCTCTAAAGCATATGTTATGTGGTTATCAATCCCCCATGCAATTGTTGTTAAAAGTTTATCCCCTTTTATAATTGGTTTACTACCTACATTAGCCAATAGAAATGCACCGTTATTAATAGATACTTTTGCAGTACTTTCTTTAAAACACAAATTTCCATAAAGAGAAGCATGCTGATCACTAATAATTGTAACAATAGGTATTTTTGTCGTTAATAGATGTTTATCGGTGAAATCATAAATATCACTTGAATTTTTTACTTCTGGTAGTATTGTTTTAGGTATACCAAAAAAATTCAAAAGTTCATCATCCCATTTCAATGTATGAATATTAAACAACATTGTTCGTGATGCATTGGAATAATCAGTTATATGGCATCTACCATTTGTAAGCTTCCAAACAATCCAACTATCTACAGTACCAAATAGAATTCTATTTTCTTTTATTTTTTCTTTAACACCTTTAATATTTTCAATAATCCATTGTATTTTGGTAGCACTAAAATATGGATCTATTACAATACCAGTTTTTTCATGAATAATTTTAGAAAAACTATCATTTTTAATTTCATGACATATTTTTTGGGTTCTTCTATCACTCCAACTTATAGCATTATATACAGGCTCACCTGTTACTTTATCCCATAATATTGTTGTCTCTCTTTGATTAATAATTCCTATGCCTAATACTGAATTTGTCCGAATCCCAGATTTAGTCAAAACCTCAGCAAGAGATGACATTAATTTAGACCATATTTGCAAAGGATCAATCTCCACCCAACCTTCTCTAGGAGAAATTGTCTTAAGATCATTTTGTGCAGAGTTAATAATATTTCCATTTCTGTTGAAAATAATAGCTTGGCAACTAGCAGATGATTGCTTTAAAACTACTATGTACTGCTCCATCTTTATCCCTTAATTTGCTTTATTAACTCTTTTACTGAAACTTCATCAATAATTAAATCAGTTATAAATCCCGCATCGAGTGCTGTTATTAATGCTGTTATTGATCTTTTATTAGATAAAACACAAATTGAATGTTCTGCTTGTTTTAAAACTTCAAGTTTTATCCCACTTGAGCGACTATTTACGGGCAAATTTTGATAAGAGCCATCTTTCTTATAAAAAATACCTGAAATCTCGCCAACTACATCCATTCCTTTTAAAAATATTAAATCATCTTCTGAAATAAAACTTTCCCTAATAATTGGGTGAGCTTTTAATTGATGCTCAATATCTGATATACTAAATATATATACTTCACAAGAGTTTTGTAAATCTATTAAATTTGCAATATTACTATCCTGTAAAAACATATTTTTAGTTGATGGATACTCAAAATAAAATGGAGCAGGAAAAAGTGAATAGTGACAATCATAATTTTGAGCAAAATTAATTAACATTTGTATATATGAATTGTTCTTTTGGGAGAAAAATAATCCATGTGTAGCAATAAAATTTAATTCTTCTAATTTTTTTGGGGTCAAATATTTTGAAACTTCGTATAAAACTTTATGCCACGATAAACCACAAGTTTTTATTTTTTCAAAATAACTCGTAATCTCATTTGCTGTAAACTGTGCAACTCTGTGCAATATTTCCAACTCATCTAAATTATTTGTCGCTGGTACTATTTTAACTTGACTTAAATTCTTAAACCTCTTTAAAATATTTTTTTCAAGTGGATTTATAGATATATTTTTATCAATAATTTTTATCTCAACTAGCCCCTCTTGTCTTGCAAAATTTAATAATTTAGAAACAGAAGGGCGTGACATTTTTAGCTCTTGGGCTATTGCTTCCGTAGTTAGTTGATTATAATAATAAAGATGAGCTACTTTCAAAGCTAATTCGTAAACATCATCATTTTTTTTCATATCAAATTATTTTTATTTATAAATACTTACTTGGCTCAGACGGTGTAAGCTTAAGCCCCTTGCAGCTTGTGGCAAGCTGCAAGGGGCAGCGGGCCGGAACGGCCCGCTAAAAAAATTTACAAAATTTATTTAAACTTTTACAAATGTTAATATTATTAAATTTTCACTTTTGAAAATGCTTCAATCTCTAAAATTAAGTTGTTAATTTTTAGGTAAATGCTTAACAAATATCTATCGTTTTTTATCTCATTATCCTAAAAATATCTATGTGTTATACTTTATAGTTAAATAAAATATTTCAAGAATATATAGTTATACCAATAATATCGTATGTACAAAATATTTATAAAAAAAATATAATATTGTAAATACAATTAAATTGTATATACGAATATATCATTTGGCTCTTTATATTTTAATATAATAATTCAACAAAAAGTAAATTTTTTTTATTTATTTTGCCAACAATTATAATAGATCTATATTCACGTAAATAAAATATAGTTTTTTACAAAATATTTTTTGGCGTTAGCCTGCCCGTGCGGCGCACGGGCTTATGCCTACACCGTCTGAGCTATATAAAAAGAAACATGCCTTTGGCTATTTTTAGGATGAAATTACAATTTGCTTACAACACCTTTAATTATTGTTGTCATTTTTGGTTCTGCTTGATTAGCAGCCTCAATAACATCTTTCAAATCAACAGGTTTCAAACATTCTGGGAAACATTCATCGGTTATAATACTAATTCCAAGTACTTTAATTCCCATATGGTTAGCTACAATACATTCGGGAACTGTAGACATACCAACAACATCTGCTCCTGTTGAGCGTAAAAATCTATATTCAGCTTTTGTTTCTAAATTAGGGCCTGCAACAGCAACATAAACACCTTTATGGATTTTAATTTTATTTTCAAGTGCCACTTCTTCAGCTAATTCTATTAACTTCAAAGAATAAGGTTCGCTCATATCCGGAAATCTAGGACCAAGCTTGTTGTCATTTGGACCAATAAGTGGATTATCCCCAAGTAAATTAATATGATCCAACATTAACATTATATCGCCTTTGCGATATTGTGGATTCATACCGCCACAAGCATTCGAAACAATTAAGGATTCAACACCTAAAAATTTCATTACTCTTACAGGATAAGTAATTTGCTGCATTGTGTAACCTTCGTAATAGTGAAATCTTCCTTGCATAACAACAACATTTTTACCTGATAATTTTCCAAATATTAATTTACCATGATGAGATTCAACTGTAGATAAAGGGAAATATGGTAATTCAGCATAATCAAACTCATATTCTTTTTCAATTTCATTTACTAAAGCCCCCAAACCAGTACCTAAGATTATACCTATTTTATAATCTTCACTAATTTTTTTTCTAATAACACTTACTGTTTCTTCAATTGATTGATACAAATTTTGCATATAATTCTCCTATTTTTGAACTGTTAAATTACTTTATTATTATTTAAATTCCAATATAAATTATTAAAAATAAACAAATTTTTCTATCTTTAAAAACAAAAAATATTTTTTTTATGATCTCATTTATCGGCAGAAAAATTATCAGTACAATTTCAGAATTTGGTGAAATAGTTAAACTTTTTTTAGGAATAATTGGATACCTAAGAAACATTATTCATAGTAGGAAACAAATAATCCTACAAATGGAACATATTGGCGTAAACTCTTTACCATTAGTTTTTGTAATTTCTTTTTTTACAGGTGCTATAACAGCATGGCAAGCATCTTACCAATTAAAAGGACTAGCCCCTTTATCTTTATTAGGAACAGCGGTTAGTAAAGCCATTTTTACCGAATTAGGGCCAGTGTTAACCGCTTTGGTAATGGCTGGCAGAATTGGGGCATCAATAGCTGCAGAATTAGGAACAATGAAAGTTACCGAGCAAATTGATGCTCTTGAAGTTATGGGAATTAGCCCGATAAGATTTTTGGCTATGCCAAGATTTTTAGCTTCAGTAATAATGTTACCTGTTCTTGTAATTTTTACAGATGTTATCGCTATTTTTGGATCATTTTTAACAGCTAATTATTTTTTAGATGTCTCATTTAACGTATTTTTCTCATCGGTACAAAGATTCTTTGATATATCAGATGTTATTGCAGGATTAATTAAAGCTTCCGTTTTTGGTGCTGCAATATCTTTGTTAGGATGCCATGTTGGGCTAAGAACTGAAGGCGGCGCTGAAGGTGTTGGTCTTTCAACTATCAGAGCATTTGTACTTTCAGCATCTGCAATTCTTTTAGCAGATTTCTTATTATGGAACTTTTTATTTGGATAAAACATTTAATTATAAACAAACTTAAAGGAGTAAGTTATGTCATTAAAATTAAATAAGCTAGAAAATTTTAGCGGTAGGAAAGGTCCTCTTTTACTTATTATAATGGATGGTATTGGGATAAACAAACCTGGTGAAAATAATGCTGTATATTTGGCTAAAACGCCAAATCTTGATAAATTATTTACTGTTCCATTATTTACTAAATTAAAAGCACATGGCCCTGCTGTTGGTCTTCCAACAGAAGACGATATGGGAAATAGTGAAGTCGGACATAATGCTTTAGGCGCTGGACGCGTATTTGCACAAGGTGCAAAACTGGTCAATATTTCAATTGAAAGTGGAAAATTTTTCCAAACTGAAAATTGGAATAAAATAATTGAAATTGGAAAAAGTGGTAAAACTGTTCATTTTATAGGATTACTTTCAGATGGTAATGTACATTCACATATAGATCATCTTTTTGCAATGCTAAAAAATTTAGTGCAAAATGATGTAAAATTTGTACGCATTCACGCTCTTTTGGATGGCCGTGATGTTGATCAAAAATCTGCTTTAAAATATATTGATATGACTGAAAAATTACTAAGCGAAATTAATTCACAAGGTTTTGATTATAAAATCGCTTCAGGTGGTGGAAGAATGAGAGTGACAATGGATAGATACAATGCTGATTGGGAAATTGTTAAACGTGGTTGGTATGCACACGTATTAGGTGAAGCGCGACCATTTAAATCCGCTGCTGAAGCCGTTCAAACCTTCTATGATGAAGATCCTCAAATGACAGATCAATATATGGACGCTTTTGTTGTTGTTGATAATGATAATAAACCAGTAGGTCCAATAGTTGATGGTGATGCTGTAATTTTCTTTAATTTCCGCGGCGATAGAGCTATCGAAATTTCTCGTGCTTTTGAAGAAAAAGAATTTTCTTATTTCGATAGAAAAAGAGTTCCACAAGTCTTTTTTGCTGGAATGATGGAATATGATGGCGATTTGCATATACCATCAAAATATTTAGTTACTCCACCAGCTATCGATAGAACTGTAAGCGAATACTTATGCGCTGAAGGTGTTACTTCTTTTGCAATTTCCGAAACTCAGAAATTTGGACATGTTACTTATTTCTGGAATGGAAATAAATCAGGCTACATTAACGAAAAATTAGAAACCTATGTTGAAATTCCATCTGATAAAATTCCTTTCGATCAAGCTCCTAAAATGAAAGCTTATGAAATTACAGAAAAAACAATAGAATTACTAAAAAGTGGTAAATACAAATTCGGTCGTGTTAATTTTGCAAATGGCGATATGGTAGGCCATACTGGTGTTATGGAAGCTGCAATAACCGCTGTTGAAACAGTAGATGAATGTGTAGGGAAATTATTACAAGTTGTTGCTGAGCTTGATGGTATAGCTATTGTAACTGCTGATCACGGCAATGCAGATGAAATGTTTGTAGAAAAAAATGGGAAAAAAGAAATTAAAACATCTCATACATTAAATCCTGTACCATTTATTATTTTTGATCCACAATATTCCGGTGAATACAAAATGGCAAATGTACAAAATCCTGGATTAACAAATATTGCCGCAACAATTCTTAATCTATTAGGTTTCGAAAAAGTCGAAGATTATGATCCATCATTAATTGAATTCAATAAATAAAAAAAGCTGCCTTCAGGCAGCTTTTTTCTTTTTATATTTTGAAATTCCCTATCATCTTATCCAATTGTGAAATCCTTTCGTTTAACATATTAAGTTCTTGTGCAATATCGTTAACAGCACCAGCGTTACTATGAACTATGTTATTTACAAATTCCATACTTTGCGATATTTCTTTCACTTGTTGATATTGTTCCTCGTTTGCGTTAGCAACCATTTTTATATTTTGAACTACTTCATATGAACTTTTAATTATATTATTCAATACATCTTCAGATTTTTTTATTTTTTCTTGTCCTGTTGTTACTTCATTTAATCCTTCACCCATAACAGAAACAGCTTCTTTAGTTTCTATTTGAATAGTTCTAATCATTTCAGCAATTTCTTTAGTAGCTTTTCCTGTCCTTTCTGCCAATTTTCTAACTTCATCAGCTACTACTGCAAAACCACGCCCTTGCTCGCCAGCACGAGCAGCTTCAATTGCTGCATTTAATGCAAGCAAGTTTGTTTGATCTGCAATTTCATCAATAACTTGAATAATTTCACCAATCTTTTGACTACTTTCTCCAAGTTTTAAAATTTTAGAAGCTGCATTCTCAACTACATTTGTAATATTATTCATTGCTTCAATTGTTTGATTAATTACATTACCACCTTGTTCTGCTTTTTCACCTTGTTTTTGTGCATTATTTGTAGCAATTGTTGATAAATTTTTAGTTTTTTCTATTGCAATTGTTATATTAGAATTTCATTAAAAGTATTTTCAACTTTAACGTTTTGTTCTCTAGTATTCGCTGTTAATTCTTCAGTTGCAGCAGATAATTTATAACCAAAAGAGCTAATATATGTAATAATATCTTTCACATCCTTAATCATATTTTTCAAATTGTTAACAGCATTCAGGAAGCCATCAAACAATTCTTTAATCTTATCATTTTTTTCATTCAATAGATGAATATTTAAATTACCAGTTTCAAATTTTTTGATTTCACTTAAAAATTTCTCAACACTATTATTTAAATATACTTCAGATTCTTTTATAGATTTTACGGCATCTTCAACTTTTCTTTCGACAAAGGCTTTTTCACTTAGAAGTTCTTGATTTGCAATTTTAATTTTTTCAACCATATTTCTAAAAGCTTTTGCCAATCTTCCAATTTCATCATTTTTATTATATTTTATTTGATAATCATAATTACCATTACCTACAATTTCAGCTGCTTCTGCAAATTCTTCTATTTCGCGACTAATATTTTTACCAATGAAATTAAATATAAAAATACCTATAACTAAAACACTACCCCAAAACAAAAACGATAAATTCCTTGCAGAGGAAACTTTTTCATTGAATTCCTTCAATGAATAAACTAATAAAATTTTACCAAAATTTTTTTGTTGATAATCACTATTTTGTATAGTATATAAATATTCTTCTTTATTAAAATAAAGTTTTCCACGTTGTTCTTCTAAATCATATTTTGGAGGTTCAAAAGTGAAATTTTTGGAACTATGTTCGAATATCAAATTATTACTTCCACCATAAATTGCTAAGTAGGAAACGTTATTATCTTTTTTTGCCCACTCAAATGCTGTGTGTACTAATTCAAAATTTGCATCTTTTAACCCCAAACCTACAGAAAAAGCAAGCATTTCAGCTAATGTTACAAATTGTTTTTCTGCCTGCTCTAAGATTTGGTTTTTCTGGTTTAATGGATAATATATAGAAGCAAAAATAGTAATTATCAAAATAAGTGCAACAGAACTAACAACAATTCGATTTTTTATTGATTTGTTTATAAAATCATACATTTTCAACCACTTATTTTATTGTAAAAATACTTTTAACATTGGAATTTACTTTGCTTTTGGAGACATACCCAATAGAATTACGTGTCGAAGCAACTTTTTCCAGCATCTCATCCTCTGAGTTTAAAGCAACTGCTATTTTACCTTCAGTAAGCTGCAATCTCATCCAGATTTTTTTCATTTCATTGAAATCTTTACCTATAAAACTAAAAAATTCATCATTTGCTGAGCCACTTTTTAAATAAAATACTTTCAAATTACCCTTCGCCATTGTAAAATAATCAAATGCACTATTTGCATTGGTAATTGTAATATTTGTGCTTTTATTTCCTATAATTGTAACTTCTGCATAAATGCTAGTAAATAATAATAAGAATATTAGTAAATATTTCCTAATTTTCATTTTTTCCTCCATAATTAGAACATTACACTAATACCGGCATGGTAAAAGTTTGATTTATAATTAATTTTATCTACATTCTGTTGAGTCCACTGTGCTTTTAATACAACCTCTGTAATAGGTCGGTAAACTATACCAAATGAATACTGTTGCATTCCATCTTTAAATCTTGCATCTAATCCATCCTCATAATAAGAATAACTAACATATGGCATAAATTCATCTGTAATATTATAACCTAATGATAAATAATAAAACAACTTATCATATGTATCGCCTAAATATAATCTATTTTTTGAAACTTTTTGTAATTGTGTAAACATCTGTTGTAATTGTAATTGTTTTTGTTGGATCTGGCTTAACAATAACATCCTTTGATTCTTTAAATTGATATAATTAGGGTCAGATGGAGAAGGTAAGTTAATATTATTGTATGTATCATTTAAATTATCTAATTCATTAGATAAATTATAAAAATCACCATATTTTTTTACAATAACATTTTTAGAATAATTTTTAATAAAATCTTTATGTTCATTTTTAACATCATAAATAACTTTAATAAATTCTGTTTCAAATGAAAAATCACCATAAGTAAAAGATAAATCTCCACCTACTCTATATCTTTTTAAATTTGGATTTAACGTAGAACCTTCAAATAATGTTGATTGGTTATCTCTATCATAAGTCCCAGATACTCCAAATTTAAAAGATCTATATTTTAAACCAATTCTACCACCAATCATCTTAAATGTTGTAGTATCCATACCTCGGTATACTATACCTGACGTTTGAGAAGAATAATACTTATCTTCGCTATTACCCAAAAATAATGCATATGTAGATGTTATGTCTTCTGTAACTGGAATATTTCCTTGTATTTGCAAATTTGCTGTTAATGGAATAAAATCTTGTAATGGAATAACTTCTGAAATTGTTTCTTCATAAACCAATGGTCTAAATAAATATGGTATTATAGGCATTCTATTTTTAATTTCATTGAAATTATTAAATGTTGGGATAAATAAACCAACTTTAACATTAAATGCATCGGAATAATTATATCTAGCCCATGCTTCTTCTAATTTAATTTGCCCCCAATTTTTTTCAAAATTGAAATTATTATTTATTTCAATATTAGCAAATGTTGTAAAATTACCCCATTTACCTTCAAAATCTTTTGTAAAGAACAAATTAAATTGTTGAAGTGTAAATGTATTTTTTTTATTAGCTGTAAATTTAACTTTTGATGATTATAATTGTGATGGTAACAAAGCACGTAATGCTAGTTCATTTGGATCATTTGCGTTAAACGCAGAATATACTTGATTATCAAGCACAATATTATAACCATTATTATTTTGGAAAAATGCTTGATAATAACCAAATATGTTTAGGTCACTCTGTGCAAAAAGATTGCATACGATAATACTTAAAAGAAAAAACTTTTTCATCTTCACACCTTTAATTATTTTTAATTTTTTCAATGTAAAATAACAAATAATGAATACATATTCAATATTAATTTAAGTCTTAATTATAATTTAAAAATATTTTATTTTATAGCACAATTTAATAACCTAAATAATACCTTATCCCCAAATTTACATCCATATATAAATTTACTTTTGGGAACAAACCTAAAATTGGGCTAATATTAAAGTAGTAATCTGTAGGTGACTCTAAAATGTAAGAAAAAATTTGTGCGGTAGTCTTAACTCCAAAGATATAATTTCCAGCAAAATTTGTTGAATAAGAAAAACCTAATCCATAATTAAAGTGGAATTTCTTTTCAAAAATTGATATATAATTATATTTTGTATAATTATAAACCGCCGAAATATCCAAAGCACCGTTTGTTTTTAGGTAAGAATATCCTAAAGTTGCTTCAATTGAATTTTGATTATTTAACCAATATTTTGCTGATAATCCCACTGGTTCTCCAACATTTGTTCCAATTCCTAAACCAGCATCTTGTGCGTAAAGGCCACCGAATATCATTGCTATTAGTAATAAAACTATTTTTTTCATATTATCTCCAATAACTGAGTGATATTAGAAAATTTATAATGAGTAAAATTCCCATTTAATTTTCCGTAACCATATTCCACAAAAACTGTGAAAGTTTTAGCCGAATTTCCACACATAATATCAAGCTCTGTATCCCCAACCATAATTGTTGAATTATTATCAACTTTTAAAATATCCATAATTTCCAGTAAAGGCTCAGGTGAAGGCTTTATTTTACTATTCAGTCTTCTACCATATAAATAATCAAAATAATTGTTTAATTCAAAATAAGTAATAATTTTTTCTAACTGATCTTGAGCTTTCGTCGTTAAAATTGCTGTCTTAATCTGTTTAAGCTTTAAATTCCTTAAAGTTTCTAAAACTCCTGGATATAGTTCTGTTAGACTCAAATTTTTAAAATAAGTTTCTTTATACTTGCTAATATAGCTATCCAAATCACCTACATTAATTTTAAAATAATCAAAAATATCTTGGAAATGATAACCAATAAATTTATCAAATTCTTCTTTAGGAATTTCTGTGCTTATTCCAATTTCTCTTAATGTCTCAACCATTGAATTGTAAATAGTTAAATCAGATTTCATTAATGTTCCATCGAGATCAAAAACCACAAGTTGAATATTAGATTTTTTTTGCATAATATAAATCTTTATTATATATTTGTAAATCTTAAAAATTAAAAAACAAATTTAAATAATAATTGTAAGAATAGCAACTAAAGGGGTTTTTATGTCAGGTCATAGTAAATGGGCTACTATCAAAAGAAAAAAAGCAGCTATTGATGCAAAAAGAGGAAAAATATTTACAAAATTAATCAAGGAAATAACAGTTGCTGTAAGACAAGGTGGACCTATCCCTGAGAATAATCCTAGATTAAGATTAGTTATCGACAATGCTAAATCTGTCAATATGCCTGCCGATAATATAGAAAGAGCAATTAAAAAAGCTTCCGGTGAAATGGAAGGAGTAACTTATTCAGAAATTACTTATGAAGGTTACGCTCCAGCCGGTGTAGCATTAATGGTTGAAGTTGTTACTGATAATAAAAATCGTGCAGCAGCTGAAGTTAGACATATTTTTAGTAAATATGGCGGAAATATGAGCGCCGAAGGTTCTGTTGCCTGGATGTTCGAAAGAAGAGGCGTTATTACTGGACCAGTAAATGGTAAAACAGAAGATGAAATTATGGAAGTCGCAATTGAAGCAGGTGCAGATGATTGCGAAGTTGATGAAGGATACTTTGAAATGTTTACAACCATTGAAAATTTTGAAGATGTTAGAAAAGCTATAATGGATAAAGGAATTTCAGTTGAAAATGCTTCTTTACAATGGGTTCCTAAAAACCGCGTAGCAGTTTCTGGTGAAGATGTTGAAAAAGTTATGAAAATTATTGAAATGTTCGAAGATAATGATGATGTTCAAAATGTTTATCACAATGCTGACTTTCAATAATACAATAAACTAAATTTATTAAAAGATTGCTCAATTAGTATTTTTACTAATTGCTTGCAATCTTTTTTTATTTATATTTGTTTTTAAAATTAAAATGAGTTTAAATATGGACTTAAAACAATTTATAAGAAATATTCCAGATTTCCCAAAAGAAGGAATTTTATTCAGAGATATAACAACTTTATTAAAATCTAATAAAGCATTTAATTATGCACTTGAGGCTCTCTATAATCAAATAGTAGACAAAAACATTACCAAAGTGGTTGCAATTGAATCTCGTGGATTTATATTCGGTAGTTTATTAGCTCACAAACTTAATGCTGGTTTTATTCCAATTCGCAAACCTAATAAATTACCTGCAGAAAAACTTTCTCAAGAATATGCTCTTGAATACGGTACGGACAAAATAGAAATTCATAAAGATGCTATTTCACCAAATGATAATGTTTTACTCCACGATGACCTACTTGCTACAGGCGGAACTATGTTAGCTGCTTGCAAATTAATTGAAAATTTAGGCGGTAACATTAAACAAATTTCTTTTCTTATTGAACTTGAAGCTTTAAAAGGTAGAGAACTCCTAAACAAATACACCGTTTCTTCTGTTATTAAATATTGAGAGAATAAATTGACTATTTTTCCTAAAATATCAGAAATTAATTTAAATTACGATTTATACAATTACTTCGATATTACCGATATATCTTTTTATTTCTATTCCCCTAACACTAAAATTGAATTTATTGCTTTCGACATTTTACATAATTTTTCATATATCACAGAACTCTCTAACCTAATTGATTATTCCAATATAAAACTTAAAAATTTTAATTCTAACAAATTATTAGATTTGCCTTTTATTATTGGCTCCTCCGCTTTTAATCTCAAAGATTCAAACTGGGAACCTTTCAAAAAGCATAATTGGTTTATTCCAAGATTTTTAATTATTCGAGATATCGAAAAGACTTATTTGGTAACTTTCCATAAAGAAGATGATGACAAAACTGAACTAAAAACTATTACAAATAGTTTCATCCAAAAATTAAAATCCTTAAAAAAAGTAAAAAATCCTAAAATAAAATTATCTCCAAATAAAATTACTTCATTTGAAGAATTTTCAAATTACGCTAATTCATTAAAAGATTTTATTAAAAGCGAAAAGCTATTAAAAATAGTTCCTGCGGTTGAAAATATTTATAACTTTTCAGCAGCAAACACACATTTAATTGAATTATTAAAAACAAATTTACTAAATACTTTTATTTATGCTTTTAAATTAAATGATAGTATATTTTTTGGTGCGTCACCTGAAAATTTTTTTACAAAAAAAGAAAATCAAATAACTATAGATTCTCTTGCAAGTACAGCACCTTATAATTCTAATTACAAAGAGCAATTAAGTTCTATTAAAAATTACAATGAACAAAAAATAGTAAGTGATTTTATCGCAGAAATTTTACAAAAATACAACAATGATGTTGAAATAGATAACTCACAAAAATTCAAAATTGCTGGTTCTTTAGTACATCTAAAAACAATTTTTAAAACTAAAGTAGAATCACAAGAAGATACTTTCAAATTATTGAATGAACTTTCCCCTACTCCTGCGGTTTGTGGCTTCCCACAAAAATTATCATATGAACTAATTAACAAATACGAACCTTTTAGCCGTGGTCTTTATAGCGGTGTCATTGGATATATCTCTAATAGATCTATTGAAATGGCTGTTGCTATTAGATGTGGTTTAAAAAATAATAATTCACTTCGCTTATACGGCGGCGCCGGATTTATTAAGGAATCTGATATAGAAAATGAATATAATGAAATTAACAGTAAAATTTCAACAATAACAAATCTCTTAAAAAATGAATAACAATTTTAATAATAATTATCTATGGTCGTATATCTTTTTTTCGCATTTAAGTTCACTCGGAGTAAAATATGCTTGTATCTCTCCGGGAAGTAGAAATACGCCTATTAATTGCGCTTTGGAAGATATAAATAACATCAAAAAATTTGTTATTCTTGATGAAAGGCAATCAGCTTATTTTGCTCTTGGATTGGCTAAAGCAACCAAATCACCTGTAATTATTTCAACAACTTCTGGAACAGCAGTCGCTAACTTATATCCTGCAATAATTGAAGCTTATAAAAGTAATATTCCATTAATCGTCTGTACAGCCGATCGCTCCTTTGATGACTTGTTCACTGATGCAAATCAAACTATCAATCAAAATAATATATTTTCAAATCACATAAATTGGTTCTTTAATTTTCCATTACCTGATTTTAGTGACATTTCATTAAATTCTTTAGAGCAAATAGCCGAAAAAACATTACTAAAATCTTTTTGTGATAAGAAAGCGCCTGTCCATTTGAATTTTCCGTTCCGTAAACCATTGGAACCTACTTCTTATAACACTTATTTTGATCCTATCAAGCTACAAAATTTACTTGATAATAAAAAAAATTCATTCTTCTATAAATCAAACACATCGTTAAATTTAGAACTTATAACCGAATTTTTAATTAAAAAATTAACAGGCGTTATTATATTAAATCCCGATAATTACGATGAAGTTTTTTTAAATGAACTATTCACAACATCCGATTACTTAAATTATCCCATTTTTGCAGATTCTGCTTCATCAGCAAGGTTTTATGGAAATAATAACGTAATAAACAATTACGAAGCCCTTATAAGGAATAATTATTTCACTAAAAATTTCCAATTCGATATAGCAATAATATTTGGAAGAAATAATACATCTATAAAATTAAAAGAATTTTTAGATAAAAATGTGAAACACACTATCATAATTGATGAAAATTTAAGTTACAATACAAATAGTATAAATAAACGAATTTTTATAAAATCCTCATCATATGATTTTTGTAAAGCACTAAATATATATTTTTCAAATTTCTCATTTAAAACCAACAATAATCATTTAAACGAAATAATCCAATTAAACCAAAAAATCGAAGATTTAAAAAAAGAATTTCTTACTACAAATAATAATTTTGACGCATCTTACATTTATCAATTATTAGAGACAATACCTGATAACTCTAACATAATTCTAGGCAATAGTTTACCAATCAGACTAACAAACATTTTTGCAGCAAATAACAATAAACAATTCAAAGTTTTCTCAAACAGAGGCGCCAGCGGCATAGATGGCATAATATCTACTGCATTAGGGATATCAACACAAAACAATTACAACTATTTACTTATCGGCGATTTATCATTTTATTACGACCTTACAGCTCTATATTTAGCTAACGAATATGAAATTAAATTAAATGTCATAATATTTGATAACAATGGCGGTGGAATATTCAATCTTTTACCTATTTCAAAAGAGCAAAAATATTTCAAAAAATACTTTCAAGTACCTTTAGAAATTAATTATAATGCAATTGCTAACTTATTCAATGCATCATTATTTTTCCCAGAATCAGTAAATAATTTTATCGAATTATTAAATATAGAAACCGAAAGTTTTATAAATCTCTTTATCATTCAATCAAATAGCCAAATCACAAATGAACTTTTAAATAAATATTATCTATTAGCATCAGAAATTAATTTATAGTAGTCCTTTATCAATCTTTAAAGACAATTTTATATTTAGCTCAGACGGTGTAAGCTTAAAGCCCGTGCGCCGGGCGGCGCACGGGCGGGCTAACGCCCATAATACTATTCTCAATAACACTCAATAACTTGTTTATTATCAACAAATTACAATATATTTTCATTTTTACCAAAATAAAATTTTTAAAAAATTTTGAATTTGAACGGCAAATTTAAAAGTCTTATAATATTTTCGTATATACGATATAATTGTATATACAATATATTGGCAATTTTAAAAAATATATTCGTATTAACAATATAATTTCTTAGACGAAAGAATTACAATTTTCAAGAATATTTTTGTATCTACAATATTATTGCTTTAATGATATAATTATAAATACAATATTTTATTGATAGATAAAGAGAGTTTTAATTATTTTGTAAACACAACTAAATCTATGCGAGTTAGTTGAATTTTTAAAAAATGAGAATTTTTAATTTATCTAATTTAAGCGGGCCGTTCCGGCCCGCTGCCCCTTGCAGCTTGTCACAAGCTGCAAGGGGCTTACGCTTACACTGTCTGAGTTAAATAATATTTTTTTTAAAATTAAAAAAAGCAAGCTCGCTTCCGCTAACTTGCTTTCTTTCTTTTATTTGTCTAGTTCTTAATAAATATCATTATATAGTTTGAAATATGCTCTATCCACATTACAAACTGGACAATGTTCAGGAGCTCTTTCACCTTCGTAAATATAGCCACATTTTAAGCATATCCAGTAAACTTTTTCTGTTTTGCGGTAAAGAGTACTATTTTTCAAATGCTCACTTAAATTCTTAAATCTATCTGAATGATGTTTTTCAATTTTAGCTATCATTTTAAACATTGAAGCTATTTCTGGAAAACCTTCTTCTTTTGCAACCTTTGCAAAATCTGGATACATAACTTCAAACTCGTGATCTTCACCTTGGGCAGCAGCTAATAAATTATCATATGTTGCTTTTATTTTACCAGCAGGAAAAGTTGCAGTTATTTCAACTTCACCACCTTCAAGATATTTAAAGAAAATTTTAGCATGTTCGTGTTCATTATCAGCAGTTTCATCAAAAACATCAGCTATAAGGTTAAAACCTTCTTGACGAGCTTTTTCAGCAAAAAAATTATAGCGATTTCTGGCTTGTGATTCACCAGCAAATGCAGCTAAGAGGTTTTTTTCTGTTTTGGTTCCTTTTACACTTTTCATTAGTACCTCTCAAAAATTTTGTTATTTTTTTAACCATTTTTCAAGAAGAATATTAAATTCTTCTTGTGTTAATTGACAATTTATATATTTGTTTTCTTGTAATCTTTGCCTTAAAGCTTCATATAAAATAACTGCTGATGCAACCGATACATTCAAACTCTGTACCATTCCAAACATTGGGATATAAAATCTTTTATCAGCTTTTCTAATAGCTTCTTCTGATACGCCCCTGTGTTCATTACCCAATACAATTGCTATTTTCTCTGTTAAATTTAAGGAATAAAGCGATACAGCATCAGGTGAGCAATCGGTTGCATAAATCTTAAAGCCATTTTCTCTCAAATTCTGATAACATTCATCAACACTTTTGAATTTTTCTGTTTCAACCCATTTCCCTGCTGATGAAGAGCTTTTTTTACCAATCTTTTTGGGAAAACTTTCTATATAATACAAAAGTGATACTTTTGGTACACCAACAGCATCACAAGATCTTAAAATAGCACTTACATTATGCGGATCGTGTATATTTTCTAATACTATTTTTAAATCAAATTGTCGTTTTGAAAGAACATCAAAAAGTCTTTTATACCTTTTTTCAGTAATTTTATAACTTTTTTTTATTTCTTCATAATTATATTTTATTAATTTTTTTTCGACTGAATTACTCATTTTTTTTCAACATTTTTCTTTATTATTAACACTCTCAAATAGCCTTGGAAATTTATAAATTTACCAATCTTAATAAATATATTTTTTAATAATGGGCTAAAATTTAACCCATAGCATATACTTTTTTGTGATAATATTTTAAATTCCTTTAAAATAAGATTATTTTCTTTCAACTCTTTTTTCATTTTAAAAATTGTTCTCTTTTTAGGAAAGATCCATTTACCAATAATATTGTAAAGAATACAAATATTTTCATATATTAAAATATGCTTTCAACGGTAATTTTATAACTATGCTCCAACCATATATTTTTTTGTTCAATAGCCATTATAATTTTTTTGAATAATCTGGTACAAAAATTTTATAAATTATATTTTCGTCCTCAACTCTTGCTCTATCAAATTTTATTTTTTTTTCTTCAATAAGAAAATTTTGTTGAATAACCTCTATGGCTTTTTTTATTGCTTCATCTTCAGTTCTAACCCAAAAATCACATTCTGGGAAATTTGGAATTTTTACATTAAGTCCATCAAAACTTTTTTCGATTGTTAAATCAATTACCATTTAAGATTTAATTATTGTTTAATTTAAGAATAACAATTTTTTAATAAATATGCAAGTATTTTTAAAATTGGAAATAAATAAAAGGTTGTATATCTTGCGATTTAAATTGTAGTGTAATAAATAAAATAATGAAGACAATGATCATTTGAAAAACGAAATGAGTTTCAAATAACGAAATTTTCAAAAAATCTTCTAATTCGTTATTAATAAAATGCATCGCATAACCTAAAAGTATAATTAAAAATACAGGTTTATAAGCAATAGAAAATTGTGTTATCATATTAAAATCAGTGTTAAAAATAATTTTATCTATCATCATAATTGCTTTATCGAAATTATCGGCTCTAAAAAATATCCAAGCTAAACAAACAATATGAAAAGTTATTGCCCAACCAAAGAATTTCAGTAAAGAGCTCTTATTGAAAATATTATGCAAATTAAACGCTTTTTCAATAGCTAAACCTAAACCGTGTATAAATCCCCAAAAAACAAATTTCCAACTTGCACCGTGCCATAAACCACCAAGTAACATTGTCATTAAAAGATTAAAATAAGTTCGTAGGTTACCTTTTCTATTTCCACCTAATGGAATGTATAGGTAATCTCTCAACCAACTTGAAAGCGAAATATGCCAACGTCTCCAAAAATCTGTTAAACTTGTAGCCTGATATGGCGAATTAAAATTAATTGGTAATTTAAAACCAATAAATTGTGAAATTCCTATTGCCATATCAGAATAACCTGTAAAATCGCAGTAAATTTGTATAGCATATGCATAAACAGCAAATATATTTTCAATACCAGAATATCTCAATGGTTCATCGAAAACTTTATCAACATAATTAACACTCAAAAAATCTGCAATAACTACTTTCTTAAAAAGACCAGACATAATTAAATAAACACCTTGCCCAAATTCACTTTTATTTATGTAGAATTCTTTATCCATTTGCGGAATTAAAACTGATGCCCTAATGATTGGACCAGCAACTAAATGTGGGAAAAAAGATACGCAAAACAGAAAATCTATAAAACTTTCAAGTGGCTTAAATTCTTTTCGATAAACATCAATTGTATAACTTAATGCTTGGAAAGTAAAAAATGAAATACCAGCAGTAAGAAATATATCTTGTAAAGAAATATTTAGTGTAAAAATATTATTGAATGTATCAATTAATAAATTTGTATACTTAAAATATCCAAGTAAAGATAAACTACTAAAAACGCTAACAAAAAGATAAAATTTCCGCCATTCTTGTTTTTCAGTATTATCTATTTTAAAAGCTGCCCAGTAATTTATTAGTGTTGTAAATATTAAAAGAATAAAATAAATACCACTACTTTTATAATAAAAATACAAAGAAAAAAGTGCAATATAAGCTATTCTTGCCTTTTTATATTTATAAAATAGTTGATAAAAAAATAAAAATAAAGTGAAGATTATTAAAAACGCAGCACTATTAAAAACTAAAGGTTCTTTAGGATTATAAGTAAAAATATTTATTAGTTTTGAAAAATTTAAATCAGTTATAATTTTTTCTATATTCATTATAAGCCCTTAAAAAAGCTTCAGCAAATAGTTTACCTTGCAAATTATAACCTTCTTGTTTTAAATGTATCATGTCTTTATTTGAAAGTCCAACTTTATACCACTGAACTCTAGCCCCTTTTCCACCAGAAATTTCATAAAAATCATAATATGCAATTGACTTTGAATTTGAAAAATCCTTTATTACAGAATTTATTAGTGTTATATTATTTTTACGTTTTTTAGTTATAAAATCAATTGGTGTTGTTAATAAAAATTTTATTTCACTATTTTCATATTTCTTATAAAATGCTTCTACAATTTTATAAAATTCTTCATAAAGATACATATTCATTGCATCATTTATTCCAAGTGATATAATTATTAAATCTGGATGATATTCATTTATAATATTTGAAAGTTGAGTATTCCTATAAAAATATTCATAAGTTTTTCCACTTGAAGCAAAAATTAAATATTCAACACCAATTGTATCAGAATTTTCTATAAGAGTTTTATTAATTATAATATTTCTTTTTATATACCGTTTTTTGTATTTTTTTTTATTTGTATCAAATCCAATTAGAGAAGCATTTTTTATATTAAAATCATTTCTTATATTTTCAATAAATGATTTCCCAAAATAACCTGAAACTAAAAATGAATCACCAATATGTAAAATTCTAATTTTTTTATTTTTTGTATATTTTTCGAAAATAGAATTTAAGTAAACAGAATTAGAAATTATATTTTTATCATATTGAATAAAATTATATAAACTATCAGAAATATTAGGAAATATAATATTATTTATAATAACAAAAAGTAAAAATAATTTTTTCAATTCTGAATTCCTTGTGCAATAACTGAATTATAATTTACAATAAGGTTATAAATTTTTTTTGCAATATGTTTTGAACCAGTCCTTGAAATATGGATATAATCTTTAGCTGCCCATCCTTTATCAACCCATTTAGTCATAGAATTAACACCACCCATCAACTCAAATAAATTAATAAAACTCGATTTTGTTTCAATTGCTAAATCCTTTTGTGCTTTAATTAAATTAAAGATATTTTCATCAGTTAAATAATTTTCACCAATTTTTTTCCCCTTATCTCCTACGCCAATAATCAATATATCAGCTTCTGGGAAATTGCTTTCGAAGTATTCAATAACATTTTTCATGGAATTTTTATAAAATGTATAGTCTTTTGTTTGATCATTTAATATATTCATTCCATATTGGAAAATAATAAGTTTATAATTTTTATTTTTCTTAAACTCTCTTAAATTTTCTGATGGTATTTTATTTAACGTCATCCCGGTATACCCACGAAGAGAAAAATTATCTACATAGATTCCATTTTGTGCTTCAAAGGAAACACCATAAAGTTTCAAGTTAGGAACAGGGAATTTAAAGTTAAAATATTTATATTCTTTAGTATTCTGAATAAGTAATTGAGATAATTTATTATTTATGGCATAAATATTATATACATCATCATTACAATATAAATAAGTAGGTTTAGAAGTATCAATAATTTTGTAAAACACTCTTATGAAAGGAGATTTATTAAATTGTTGAGGACAATTGTAAGTTATTTGAAAATCTTTTTGAGGTATAAAGTATGCCCCAGAAATACCGTAATCATCAATTTTATTAACTTTATTTAATGCAAAAGTTTCAATTAATTTATCATCATAATCAAAACTTACGGAATTGCGAAATTGAGCATCAATGGAAGCAAAGGGCAGAAATCCAACTCCTCTACCCCCATACTCAGCTTGTAAATAATTTCTTAAATCACCGGTAATTAAATCGCCTTCAATTTCTGAATCACCAAAATAAGCAATATTAATTTGTTTAACTTCAAAGTCACGATTTTTTAATGCTTTCCAAAAATTTTTTAAATTAAGAAATGATGAATTATCATTATAAACCAAAAATGAATCTTGCTGAACAAGATTTTTGGTTTCAGTAATTTGTTTTGCTAAAGTTAATAGTCTTTGTTCGTAATAAACCGTTGTATCTTTTTTGATATCTGCAAAAAAATCAATTGATTTTAATTTAAAATTTCCAATTTCCCAATTACCTTGGACAAATGTAATAATTGTTAGAAACAAAATAATTAAAAGCGAAAAAATTAGTGGTTTAGAATTATAATTCTTCTCCATTAATAACCTTGTGAGCCACTTTCATCATTATTTAATATTTTTACTGTTGCACTAGCACCCAATCTATTAGCGCCAAAAGCTACCATAGTTTCAGCATCTTTTCTTGTTCTAACACCACCGGAAGCCTTAACACCAATATTATCTCCAACTATTGTTCTCATTAAAGCAATATCAAAAGCGTTTGCACCCGCAGTGCTAAATCCAGTTGAAGTTTTTACAAAATTCAATCCTGCAAAAACACTCAAAATACAAGCTATTACTTTTTCTTCATTTGTTAACAAACAAGTTTCTAAAATTACTTTACTTAAAGCCTTGTTTTTAGTTGATACATCAGCAACTGCTTTAAGATCATTATAAACATATTTATAATCTTTTGATTTTAATTTTCCAATATTTAAAACCATATCAATTTCATTTGCACCTTTTTTTATGGCATCTTCAGTTTCAAAAACTTTAGTTTCTGTTGTATTGGCACCTAAAGGGAAACCAATTACAGTACATACTTTTACCTCAGAGTTTTTTAATTCGTTTGCTACCAATTCGATATTTATTGGATTAACGCAAACTGACATTGTGTTATATTCTTTTGCTTCTTTACATACCTTTATAACATCATCTTCAGAAGTTTCTGGTTTTAAGATAGTATGATCAATCATTTTTGCAAGAGTTTTATTTTCTATAGGCTTAACATTACCTAAACCATTATTTGTTAATTTATCAAAATAATTCAAATAATTTTCGATTTGTGATGGAATATCATTAATTCCAAAGTTATTTTTTAAAAATGTTACAAATTCGCTATTAGAAAAAACATTTTTTAAAATTTCATGTAAATTTTGTTTTTGTAGAGTTTCCATTTTTTTATCCCCATTAAATATTATTAAATTGTCTGAATGATTTCAATGTATTAGCAAGCAACATTGCAATAGTCATAGGTCCAACTCCACCAGGCACAGGAGTTATATATGATGCGATTTGTGATACAGAATCAAAATCAACATCTCCAACTAATTTATAACCTTTAGGAGAATTTTCATCAGGAACAGAATTAATACCAACATCAATTACCACGACACCTTCTTTAACCATATCTTTTGTAATTACATTTGGTCTACCAACAGCAGCAATAAGTATATCAGCTTGTTTTGTATAAACTGATAAATCTTTAGCTGCAGTGTGACATACCGTCACAATGCTATTGGCAAATTTTTCTTTTTGTAACATAATATTGGCTATTGGTTTTCCTACAATATTACTTCTTCCAACTACCACAACGTGTTTTCCTGCAGTTTCGATGTTATAACGCTTTAACAATTCTTGAATTCCGGCAGGAGTGCAAGATTTAAAACAATCTTTTCCAATAACTAAATTTCCAACATTCATAGGATGGAAACCATCAACGTCTTTTTGTGGTAATATTGCTTCAATTACTTTATTTTCATCGATATGTTTTGGTAATGGTAATTGTACAAGAATACCATTAACAGTTGGATTTTCGTTATAATTATAGATTATTTCAAGTAATTGGCTTTCAGAAATATCAGCAGGAAGTTTTTCTTGCACTGATAAAAATCCCACTTCGAGACAGGCTTTATGTTTTGAACTTACATAAACTTTCGATGCCGGATTATCACCAACAAGAATTGTAACAAGGCCCGGAACTTTTCCAGTCTTTTCTTTCAATTGCTCTACTTCAACTTTAATTTCATTTTTAATTGTTTGTGAAACTAATTTCCCGTCTAATATTTTCATTTAAACACCTTTTTTTAATCCCGGATAAAATATTTTTTCTATTGCTATAGCTTTTCCATTTTCATTAATTTCAATAATTACACCACAAATTTGGAAATTTTCTTCAGCAGGGACAAAATATTGTGGAGTTTGGTATAAGAATCTATTGATAGGTGCATCTTTTTTAATTCCAATTACAGAATCGTAAGGCCCAGTCATACCAACATCGGATATAAAAGCAGTCCCTAAGTCTGATAATTGGTCATCATTAGTTTGAATATGAGTATGAGTTCCAACAATTGCACTAATTTTATCATCGAAATACTTATAAAATGAATATTTTTCGGCAGTGGTTTCAGCATGGAAATCGACAAAAATAATTTTAATATCTTTTAATTCATTACTTAATAAAGCTTCCATCGATCGGAAAGGACAATCTATAGCATCCATAAAAACTCTGCCTTGAAGATTTACAACAGCTATATTATTTTTATCATCAAGTTTTAAAATTGCAAAACCTTTACCAATTGTACCACTAGGGAAATTGTACGGTCTTAAAACATATGGATGCTCTTTTAATAATGTTTGTCCTTTGGGTTTATCAAAGGAGTGATTTCCACCTGTAAGAACATTTATTCCCAAATTGAATAATTCATCTGCTTCGCTTTTTGTGCAACTTCTTCCGGATGATGCATTTTCGGCATTAGCAATAATAAAATCAGGTTTATATTTTTCTTTCAAGTATCCAATATTTGCCTTTAAAAAGTCAATAGAACTTTGGCTCTGGATATCACCTATAAATAAAAACTTGTAATTTTTCATTTTATTAGCAACATTTTTTTTGAATTAGTATAATTTATTTCACCATTTGAACTTGAATACATTTTACAAATATAAACACCAGAAGGGAAATTTCCTAAATCTACATTTAATATATATTCTCCTGCTTGTAAATTTTTATTTATCACTTCTTTTATTACTTTTCCTGTAATATCATAAATATAAATTTTTACATCTGAGTTTTTTGCAACACTGAATTTTATATTTGTTACTGGATTAAAAGGATTGGGATAAACATCCGAAAGTGAGAAATTATAATTAGTTCCATTTGTTTTTGCAGTTAACACATTATAATATAAAGTAATAGGAATATAAATTTTAGGATTTGTAACATCATTAGATATTATTTTTAATTTCGTTTGGTAAACTCCGCTGTAAAGATTATCATTATTGAAAATTATCTGGAGAGCATCTGAATTACCAGAACATAACATACCATCATAAGTTTTGGGGATAAACCATTCAGGAATTTTTTTAATCATAAAATATGTACTATCTTTTAGATAAGGCGTATTGTATATAATTTGAATACCATCATTTCCTGAAAAATTTTCTATTCCTATTGTTATATCATCACTTTTGCCCGAAATTTTCAAATATTTAAAATCGATATTGCCATCAATATATAGTATAGTTTGAAAAGTATATCTTCCATAGTCTGTAGCAGATTTATTTGCGATATTGTTGTATTGTATTATAATTTTATCATCAAAAAATTGATAGAAAACACTACTGGAATCATCAATTATTAGATCTTTCCAAAAGACTGCAATAAATCCATTTGGTTCTTGAATATTAGGAATTTGAGAATTGCTTGCATATATATCAATAAAAGGAGCAAATTTAATTATTCCATTGGTAGATAAATAAATAGCACTATTTTCTATACCAAAGAAATTAAAACTAAAGGGAAGAATTATTGGTCCATATTGTCCATCATCAAATGAATTTTTGGAATTGTTTATTGCTTGCCAATTATTTATTTTTATGCCTGTATAGGAAATATCCATCCAAGTGAAATTATTTGAATTATCTTTATAACTATAATAATTTGAATTAGTTGTAGTTTTAATTTTTTTTATCTTAAAATAGGATGAATTGCCTTCAAATGTTGCTGTATAATTTAATGTTGAATTTTTTGAACTAATATTTTTAATAATTAATGTATCGTATAAAGTTTGTTGAGATGGTTGCATAGAAACAACAATTGAATCTTTATTTAAGCTGATTTTTGGATAATCCAAAGTTTGGAATGAGAATTCATTATTTATTGCAGAAATATTATCATAGACATCAGATGATTTTATTGCAATATAGTATTTTGTATTAGGAGTTAACTCATTGATTATTAAGCTATTGAGAGTAGTACTAATTTGCACATATTTATTATAATCAATTTTTTTAGCAAGGTTAAAATTTTGTTCTGTAATAGGAGTTTGAGAAATTCTGATATCGTAATTTGAAATACCAAAAGAAGTGTTTTCAAGTGGAGTATTCCAATAAATTTTTACGGAATTAGATATTATTTCATCAGCCCAAATATTGGTTATTTTATCAGGTGGGATTGTATCATTATTTGTAAGATATTGATATGCTTTATAGATATCTATTAGTCCTTTACCATAAGTGTTATCCTCACCTGTTAGACCTAAATCTAAAGCTGTATTATAAATTGCAAATTTAATTTTTCTGGCAGAGTAATTTGGAAAAGCTTGTTTCAATAAAGCGATTGCTCCAGCCACGTGTGGGGCAGCAAAAGATGTACCACTATTTAAGGAATAACCGCCACCAATTTTTGCTGTTTTTATATTTACTCCTGGAGCAACAACTTCAGGTTTTATGGAAATTCCGTCAACACCACCGCAAACTGATGGTCCCCGAGAAGAAAAGCTTGCTATTGGATTATAATCATTTGCTAAAAATTTACTATGATCAATTGAACCAACACAGAATGAATTTACTAAATCATAATTTATATTTTTAGGTTTAGTTATTGTTGATGAATTTGGACCGGAATTACCAGCTGAAAAAATTACAGCAATATCTGCAGCTTCTAGGGCTTTTAATGCTGATATATAAATGCTTTCGCATTCGTTTGTTACATCAGGATCTAAAAAACTACAATTAATAACGTCTGGTACATCGTTATCGGTATTTAAATCATTATCAGGGTTTAATGCCCATTGGAAAACATTAAGAACAATTGAAGTTAAAGCTGAATTTCCGCAAAGTGCTTTTGCAGCAATCCATTCAGCATCAATAGCCACACCAATAGTATCACCACTATTTGGATCACATCCAACCATTACGCCAGTAGTTGCTGTGCCGTGATTATCACAATCAGAAAAAGTTGAAGAAAAATCTGGATCATACCAAGCCTGAGAATATGGTACTTTATTACCGCGCCATTTTTGTTTTAAAGCGGGATGATTTACATCTACACCGGTATCAACACTTAAAACTAATCTTCCTTTTCCAGTAATTCCCATTTGCCATAATTTGTTAGCATTCACAACTTTTAAATTATCAGGAACAGTCGCTGTTGTTTCAATATTCGTAATTTGTTTTACACTTTCAGGTTTATCACTTATCAAAGTAGCATCAATATCAACAAAATCGATTTTTTTATTTTGAATAATTTTATCAAGAGTATTTTTCTGCCCTTCAATCACAACCGAGTTTATAAACCATAAATTTTGAATATCTTTTATATTTTCTGTAGGTATTGTATTCAAAAATTCTTGATAATTTTTCTTATTTTCTTCAAAATATTGGAAAAGAATTTTAATTCTTTCTTTCCTGTTTAAATTATTTTTTTCAAAAAAATTCGCTAAATCATCTATTGAATAGTTATTTTTTAATTGTAAAATTACACGTAGGTTATCATTTTGATTAGACTTTTTTAATAAATTTTTTGCACGATATGTTACATATGGTTGCAAAATGGAAATAGAATTCAAGAACAAAACAAATAAAAATATATATAATTTTTTCAAAGCTTTCACAAATTTTTTACTAAAATTACAAAAATAATATTATTTATCAAAGAGTTATGAGAAATTTAATTTTAGGAGTATAACTAAATTATTTTTATTGTTAATTGGATTTTAGTAGAATGTTTTTTGTTAAAGATAATAATTTTTATAAAGTTATAACATATTTATCTATAAGAATTTAGCGGGCCTTCGGCCCGCTGCCCCTTGCAGCTTTCTTCAAGCTGCAAGGGGCTTAAGCTTACACCGTCTGAGCTAAGATATAAAAAAAAGCTGCCTTTGTTGGCAGCCTTATTCTTTTTTTTACATATTTTTAACAATTTCTTTTGCGAATTCTGAGCATTTTAGTTCCGTTGCACCGTCCATTAAACGAGCAAAATCGTATGTTACGGTTTTATTTGCTATTGTTTTTTCGATTGCTTTCTCAATAGTTTTGGCTACTTCATCCCAACCTAAAAATTCAAACATCATACATCCTGAAAGTATAACTGATGATGGATTTACTTTATCCAAATTAGCATATTTTGGTGCTGTGCCGTGAGTTGCTTCAAATACTGCGTAACCGCTATCGTAGCTTATATTTGCTCCTGGAGCAATCCCAATTCCACCGACTTGAGCAGCTAAAGCATCAGAAATATAATCGCCATTTAAATTCATTGTAGCAATAACATCATATTCTGCTGGTCTAGTTAGAATTTGTTGTAAAAAGTTATCTGCAATAGCATCTTTTATTAAAATTTTCCCTTCAGGCACATTTCCGTTGCATTCATCCCAACTAATGAATTTATCTGCAAATTCTGGTTCTTTTGCAACTTCGTAGCCCCATTTTCTAAAATAACCTTCTGTAAATTTCATTATGTTACCTTTGTGAACTAAGGTCACATTTTTGCGATTATGGGATAAAGCATATCTTAAGGCGGCTCTAACCAATCTTTTTGTTCCTTCTTCAGAAACAGGTTTAATACCATAAGAAGCAGAGTTTGGGAATCTGACTCTTTTGTATACACCTAATTCTTCAAGTGTTTGAGCAATTTTTTTCGCTCCTTCAGAACCATTTTCAAATTCAATTCCTGCATAAATATCTTCTGTATTCTCTCTAAATATAACCATATCAACAAGTTCTGGATGTTTAACAGGTGAAGGGACACCATCAAAATAACGAACTGGTCTTAAACATACATATAAATCGAGCATTTGTCTTAAAGCAACATTAATGGATCTAATTCCTCCACCGACTGGAGTTGTCAAAGGTCCTTTGATTGCAATTCTGAATTCGTTAATAGCATCCAATGTTTCTTGTGGTAACCAAGTATTAGGTCCATAAACTTCGTTACTTTTTTCACCTGCATAAACTTCCATCCAAGCAATTTTTTTCTTACCACCGAATACTTTTTCAACAGCTTTATCAAAAACATATTGAGAAGCACGCCAAATGTCTGGCCCAGTGCCGTCACCTTCAATAAAAGGAATAATAGGATTATCGGGAACGTTAAGCTTACCATTTTCGAATGTTATTTTTTGTCCATTAGCCGGTACTGTTATTTTTTCAAACTTACTCATTAAAAACCTCTTTTTTGATTATTGGTTGCTGCATTATAAGAATTAATAAAATTTAAAATCCATATTGATTTTTAACTTTCAAATATATATATTCCCAATCACTTAATCAATAACATCTTTTTAGAAACTACATTTTTCCCAACTGTTAATTTATAAATATACATTCCAGATGATAAATTAGTTGCATTAAATTTATAATTATATGTTCCAGCACTCAAATTTTGATTTAGTAAATCACAAACTTTTTCACCTAACATATTATAAACTGATAAAATAACTTTTGCTTCAATTGGAATAGAAAATTTAATATTGGTTACAGGATTAAAAGGATTTGGATAACAATCATATAAATTAAATGACAATTTTTCATTATTTTTTTCATTGGCAACAGTAATAGAATTTTCTCTACCCGGCGTATAGTTATAAGTACTATTTGAAGTTTTTTGCCAATTACTTTCAATATCACCAGTTATATTAAAATCTTTTCTTTCGTAGCAATATCCAGAAGTTACTCTAAAATCAGCAGTTGTAGAATATTCCCAAACACCAAATTGGTCAACTAATTCTTGTTGTGGAGTTAGTAATTGATACCTTTCGTCGCCATTTATTTGTGGTAAAGAAGAAGCTTTTGTAAAATATGCAATTGTGTCAACTAAATTGTATTTTGTCTTAAAATCAGTAAATTTTGCATCATTTCTTACAATAATTGCATATTCGCCCGGATGTAAAATTGTATTGGCATTTGGATTTACTTGCACAGCTGCGCCTAAGGTTAATGTTCTAAGCGAAGTATTATTTGCAGAATATCTTTCATTTACAATATAACCTTCTAAATCAACTTTTTCTGTACCGTAATTATAAATTTCAAGATATTCTTCTTGATAAGTTTTATTATCAACTATTTCAGAAAAAGCCAATTTTGGAACAACAGATTTAACAGTATCCAAAGCAAAATCGAAAGAAATTACTCCATTTGTTTCTTTGATATTAAATATTTTCTTGTTGGATTTTTTCCCATCCCAAGATTTTGCGTTTGGAGTTGAATAATCAGAAAATTCCTTTTTATTAGCAGCGCCTGGGAAAGGATCACCATCGAAAGTAACTTCATCTTTAACATTATCAGCTTCCTCAAGATCTAAACCTTGATGATTTGGATTAACATTAATTGAATTATCCCCCCAATGCTGATCGATATATAAGCTATCAACGTGGTAAATTAACATACCGTGCCCAGGAATATACAAATCCCAACCGACTTGCTGTCTATTTTCTAACAAGAAAAATTCGTTTTTGTTGCCAGAATAAAATTTATAAGAAATGTTATTATCATTAGCATTAGGAATATTGACACTTTGATTTTCCTTTAATTCAGTTGTAGTTTGCCAACCTAACAATATTTTAGAATAAGCACCGTGATTAGAAGGAGTTTTACTATTATTATTCCAACATCCAGCAGCCATAACATCCCATAAACCTAAATCAAAAGCTTGTCCACCAGTTGAAGGTTCATCGTAATCAGTATCATACCAATCCGGCAGCCCTAAAGCGTGACCAAATTCGTGGACAATTCCACCAATACCGCAAATAGCATTACCAGTATTCCCTTCCAACTCAGGTTGAATTGTATAATTATCAATCTTCACGCCATTATATGTAACCGATTTATCATCATTTGGATCACCACTTAAATACCAAGAATGTGACCAAATAGTGTTAGAGTTTGCGCCTGTTTCCTCTCCATAACCAGCAAAAATAACGATAACTACATCAACATAGCCATCTTTATTATTATCAAACTGTGAAAAGTCGATGCCAGCTTTTGCCGCTGAATCAACAGCCTCCCTAACCAAATAATGTGGCCTAATATCAATACCATTAGCATCGTTTGCACCGTAATAATCAAGATTATTTGATGCTGTATAAATCCCACCTACAATTGAAGTAGCAATCATTTTATTGAACGAATTGGCTTTATAATAATCCTTAACACAACCAATCCCCAAATAATTCTCTTGATTCATCAACATCTCAAAATCCTGCACAGTATGCGCAAATTTTTTATCCTTATATTGAATTAATAACACAGGTAATTTAATTTCATTAGAAGAACTTGGTTTCAAAAATCTTTTGTAAATAGCTCTTTTAGTTTTATTTAACTCAGTTAAATATTTCTTTTGACTTGTACTAAAAGTATTTTTTGTTCCAAATTGAGCCAAAAAAGCTCTATCAGCTTCACTTCTGTTTTCAGGATTTTTTACTAAAACACCAGAAAGCTGCAAATCTCCTTTTTCATCTAATTTAGCATATTCCAAATCGCCTTTTGCATTATGTAACAATGTAAAGCCATCCAAAGACTTAATGTAATGAAAATGTTCATCACCATAAATTCTAATAGTTACTACATCGCCATTGCTTTGTTCATATTTCACAAACTTAGGATTAGCAGGCCTAGAAAAAACAATTGAAAAAAAGTTAAAAATAACAATAAAGAGATTTTTTTAATCATTACGTCCTCCCATTAAATTAAATAAAAATGTTTGTTAAGTTATCATTTTTTTTCATAAAAAAAAATTATTTAAAAAAAATTTTCCTTGGCTCAGACGGTATAGGCATAGCCCACGTGCGGCTACGCCGCACGTGGGCAGCGGGCCGAAGGCCCGCTAAACTCTTTTCATCGACACTTTCATAACGTGATGCTTTCTGGCCTTAATATTCAAATCTTTCCCAAATACGTGGCAGCTTACAATTGATGCTATTTTTTTTATAATATAATTGCATTTTCAATTATATCGTAAAATCAATTATATTGTATTTACAAATATATTATTAAAAATTACTGATATATCGTATATGCAATTATATTGAAAATACATATATATTTTTTAAAAAAACAATAAATCGAAAATACAATTATATCGTATTTACGAAAATATTTTTATATTGTTAAAGTTTGCAACAAGTTTGTAAAATTCAGTAAATAGTTATTTTGTAGATACGTAAATAATGTAAGTGGTTGATAATATAAAAGATATAGTTTAATAAGTAAAATATTTTTAGGCTTTAGCCTGCCCGTGCGCCGCACGGGCATTATGCTTACACCGTCTGAGCTAAAGATTATTTTTTAATCATTTTCCAAACTGCGCCACAAATACCAGGATGCTATGGTGGAATAAGGTGACCATTTTTTTTCAAGTTGGATGTTTAACATTTCCTGTTTATTAACAAGTTCTTTAGAGTAATAAATTTTTGCAATAGCTTTGCGAATTCCTAAATCTGTAAATGGAAGTACATTTAAGTGTCCCAGCGTAAAAATTAAAAACATATCAACTGTCCAATTACCAATACCTTTAACTTGTAATAATTTTTCTCTTATTTGTACGTCGCTCATTTGTGATATTTTGCTTAAATCGATGTTACCTTCAACACAATTTTGAGATAAAGATAATAGATAGTTAATCTTTTGGTTAGAAATACCCAGCTCTCTTAATTTTTCACTGTTTAATTTTAAGATTTTTTCTGGCGTTATATTGTTGTTAAAATAAGCTCTGAATTTATTATAAATTGCCCTGCCTGCTTTCATCGAAAGCTGCTGCATAATAATTGAAGCGACTAAATCTTCAAAATAATTTGTTGTTGGTTTTATATTAAATTTTGGATATTTTTCTATTAATTTTGCAATTTCTTTATCATTTTGGTACAGGTGTTGAATACCAATTTCTACTTGCTTTTCATAATCTTTTTGCTTATCCATTACAACAAACCTTTCTGATAAAAATAATACATTAATGCGGATAATGTTTTGGCATCTTTAATCTCACCATTCATAATTTTTTCTTTAATTTGAGCGTGGTTTAATTCCAACAATTCCATATCCCTTTCACCTTCTTCGCGTTGGTGGTCGCCTGAAATTAATTGTTCTGCTGCGTAAAGGTGTAATTCTTCAGTACAAAAACCGGGCGTTGTAAAAATTGAACCTAATTTGTAAATTTTATTTGTTGTATAACCTGTTTCTTCTTTTAACTCTCTTGTAGCACATAAAAGCGGATCTTCCCCTTTGTTTAATTTTCCCGCTGGAAGTTCAATTATATATTTACCTAATGGATAACGATATTGTTTTACAAAAATTATATTACCATTTTGCAAAACAGGCAAAATAACTGCACCACCATTATGTATTACAACTTCTCTAGGTGAATGATTAATACCATCGTATGTTATTTTATCAACTTTTACATCAAAGACATAACCAGAAAATATTGTATTGCTTTCTAATACTTTAAATTGTGCCATATTATTCCTATATTTGTTTTTTGTTTTTTTTAAAATTATTATTAAATTTATATAAAGAAAAATTATTATTTACTAACTATTTAAGTATATAACTATGAGCACTTTATCAGATCTTTTGAACAATTTATTAAATTATGATAACACAATAAATGATTTCTTTAAATTATATGTAGAAATTTTATCAAAAGTTTTCAATTCACAAGCTGTAATATATGAAAAGAATAGTGAAAATAAATACAGTAATATTGCTTATAGACCAAATTGTTCCCCCAATTTGCTTAATATATCTATTGATAATAATGCACTTTTTGAGAATAATTCCCAATTTATATTAGAAAATATCGATTTTTCGACACAAATACCATTTCAAAACAATATTATTATTAAATCAAAAAAATCTAATTACATAATTCTGTTATTCAAGCAAGATAATTTTTCTGATAACGAAAAGGATTTAGTCCATATATTTGCCCTTTTATTTGATTTAAAGATTAGTAATACAATAAAAACTACAAATATAAATGTTAAACAAATTTGCTCACTAATTGATAAGAATTTCAATTTGTATACGTCCACTTTACAAAGTATTATTGGTTCTATTGTTTTTTTAAAAAGTGAACTTACCGCAATGCACACAGTTGATTTGGTAAATAATATATACAATCAAACATATGGCTTATTACTTTCATTGAATGAACAAAAAGAATTCCATAAAATTATTTTCAATAAAGAAGAAATCAATACCTCAGATGTTGATTGTAAAACTGTGATAGAAAATTATTCAAATTACTTAAAAAATAAAATTACAGATAGAAATCTTGAATTTAGACAATTTAACGTACCTGAAACATCATCATTACAAACAGATGCTGCAAAATTCAATTTTATTATTGAAAAACTTTTAGGTTTTCTAGTAAAATATTCAAATTCCTCTGTTGTATTAGTAGAATATCATTCTACAAATAATAATATTGAAAAAATCGATTTCAAAGTTGATTTATTTATGTTATCTCAAAATGTATTGGCCACAATTTTTTCACCAAATTCAATAACAATAACATATGATGGGAAATTTATTCCTTTAACCAGTTTTTCCCTCCCAATTTTATCTTTATATTTGGAATTACTTGGTTACGATTTGCAATTTAGTCTGGATACCAATAATACCCTCTGCGCAAGTTTAGTATTAAATCGTAAACATACATCACCTATCTGGAAAGAATTTAATTTAAGTTCACAAATTGAACTAGCTAACGCTCCTATATCTACACAAGCATCACAAGAAACACCAAAAGAACCTGAACAAAAGAAAACAAGTTATAAAATTTTATTAGCTGAAGATTATAAACACTCACAAATTATTGTTACAAGATTACTTAAGAAAAATGGTTATGAAGATGTTGCCACAGCAGAAAATGGACAAGAAGCAATTGATGCAGCAAAATCACAAAAATTTGATTTAATTTTAATGGATATGCAAATGCCAGTCAAAAGTGGTTTTGAAGCTATCCAAGAAATAAGAACTTTAGATGAATATAAAAATACACCAATTATTGCTCTTACTGCTTTTGCAATGAAAGGGGATAAAGAAAAATGTATTGAAGCAGGAGCAACAGATTATATACCAAAACCTATTGATAGTAAAGAACTACTCGATAAAATAAGCACATATTTATCATAATTCATAAGGATTTAGTAAGCTATGATTTCAGAATACCCACGTGTAAGATTTGCGCCAAGTCCAACTGGTTATCTCCATGTTGGTGGGCTAAGAACAGCTTTATACAATTTTTTATTTGCAAGAAAAAATAACGGTAAATTCATATTAAGAATTGAAGATACTGATAGAACTAGATATGTAGAAGGGGCAGTTGAAAATCTTATAAACACACTTAAATGGTGTAATGTAGAATATGATGAAGGTCCTGATAAAGGTGGAGACTATGGTCCATATATTCAATCTCAAAGGCTCGAAATTTATCAAAAATATGCCAAAGAATTAATTGAAAATGGTAAAGCTTATTATTGTTTCTGTACACCTGAAAGATTAGACGAACTCAGAAAAGAACAAGAAGCTCAAAATTTAAGCCACAGAATGTATGATAAACATTGTTTACACTTAAGTTCTGAAGAAATCAAACAAAAATTGGAAAATAACACTCCTTATGTTATCCGATTAAATGTAGAACACGGCCATAAAATCAAATTTAATGATATTATTCGTGGTGAAGTTGAATTTGATACTTCAACAGTTGATGACCAAGTTTTAATAAAAAGTGATGGTTATCCTACATATCATATGGCTTGTGTTGTTGATGACCATTTGATGAAAATCACTCATGTTATCAGAGGCGAAGAATGGTTACCCTCAACTCCTAAACATGTTTTGCTATACAATTACTTCGGTTGGGAAATTCCAGAATTTGCTCATCTTCCATTACTATTAAATCCAGATAAATCTAAATTAAGTAAACGTCAAGGCGATGTTGCTGTTGAAGATTATAGAGCTAAAGGTTACTTAAAAGAAGCCTTATTAAATTTCATTGTCCTATTAGGCTGGAACAATGGTGATGATAGAGAATTTTACTATTTGAATGAAATGATAGAACTTTTCGATTTAAATCGAGTTAATAAATCAGGTGCTGTATTTAATATTGAAAAACTGAATTGGTTAAATGCTGAACATTTACGTAAAAAACCTAAATCAGAATTATTAGAACTTTTGAAAATTGAAATTCAAAATTCCGAATATAAAAATTTAAATTTGAGCGATAATTATCTTGGCGCAATAATTGATAGTATGTTAGAAAGAGTTAGTTTTGTTCACGAATTTATAACTAAATGTAAATATTTTTATGAAGATCCTAAAGAATTTGATATGGATGTTGCAAAAAAAAGATGGAATGAACTTTCTGTTAATTTCTTGAAACTATTCTTGGAAAAATTAGAACAAAATCCATCTATAATTACTAAAGAAGATTTTGATAAATTTATGCACGATTTATGTTCTGAAATGAATATACCTATTGGTAAAGTTATTCATGCTTTAAGATTGGCTGTATCAGGAATAGGTACCGGCCCAGGTATGTTCGATATTCTTGCAATAATTGGACGTGATAAAGTTATTAAAAGAATAAAATACGCATTGCAAAAACTCGGTATACCGAATGCCTAAAGAAATTTTGATATTAGGTGAATATTCTACTGGAAAAACTTCATTTATTAATATGCTTCTAGGGGCACATATTGTGCCCTATCATAATAATGAAAAACACATCCCCATTACAAAAATTCACGGAAGTGGGGACTTTGGTCTATTTTTGCGTAAATCAGGACTAAAATATCCTATTAGTGATTTATCAGAAGTTCCAGATAATTGGAATAAATATGATTTTCTTGAAATATGTATTCCAGAACATCCATTATTAAAATCCGGTCTTGTAATTTGGGATACAGAAGGTATAAACACAACCTTTGAACAACACAAAACACATATCGAAAATTTTTTTGCTAATCGCCCGCTTATTTACATGGAAGCGATCTATTACTTTACTCACGGTGTTTTGAGCAATATAGCTATTGATTTCTTAAAAAAGTGGAAAGATAAATGGCATAATTTAGAAATTATAATAAATTTAATTGGCGACTACACTTTAGAAGAAGCTAAAAATACTGAAACCTTTATGTACAAAACAGTACGCTCTGAGATTGGTCCACTTCCTGTCGTGCTTTTAGCTTTATCAAGTGTTTATACAATGTTTTGTAGTAATAACGAACCTATTGATAAATATTTAAACACTTACGATTGGTTAAAAAATTGGCAAAATAGAACCGCAAATATTTCCGAAATATCTTCCAATAGCGATTCTAATGTTCTTGGTTTGCATATAATTGAAATGATTAGGGATAATCTCCCAACAATAGATGATGCTATCAATAAAGTTAAAAAACTTTCTGACCAAGAATTAGAAATTTATGCAAAAGAAGGTGAAACTTATGCAGCATACGAATTAGGGCTTAGAGCAAAATATAATAAAAATTATACCTTAGCAGAGAAATACTTTGCTATATCAGGTGCTAATGGCTATTATGATGCTATAAATCAATTTATTGATTTATATTATAACATAACTAAGAAAGTAAAGGAATATCAATTATCCTTATCTCTTGCTCAGAAAGCAAAAGAATTAAATATTAAAGGAGCTGATGAATTATACCAAAGTATATATGATGAATCTATAGGAATAGATCCATCAGAAAATATTAAATTAAAAGAATTAAAGAGAAATGTTGCAAAAGGGAATATTAACGCATTACGAGAACTTATCTTTTTTTATAACAACCAAATAAAAAAAGTCATTGAAGTATATAGTGCTTATAAAAATAAAACAGAAAATGAAATAATAACTTATCAAAAAAAAATTTCTGAGCTTGAAAATAAAATCAAAAAATTATTGAATTCTACTAGTTCAACCACAGCAAAAACATTATCACCTCCTACTACGGACCAAGCAGCTCCTTCATCAAAAGACGAAAAAAGCATTCAACAGCCCACAGATGCAAAACAAAATGAATTGAAAATTGATATTTCAAATAATTATACTGAATTTTGTAACTTGAAAATGGTTTACGTTAAAGGTGGCAAATTTAAAATGGGAAGTGATTTCCAAGAAAATGAAAAACCTATTCACCCTGTGTTCTTAAACTCTTTCTTTATTAGTCAATTCCCAATAACTTTTGATCTCTATGATTTATATTGTGAAGATACCGGTATTCAAAAACCTAATGATAACGGTTGGGGAAGAAATAACATGCCGGTTATTAATGTAAGTTGGGAAGAAGCTACAAAATTTTGCGAATGGCTGTCCTATAAATCAGGTAAAATATATCGTCTTCCAACAGAAGCAGAATGGGAATATGCAGCTCGTGGTGGAAGATATTCTAATAATTACCTCTTTAGTGGCAGCAATAATTTAGATGAAGTGGCTTGGCATAGTACTAACTCTGGTGGTAAAACTCATCCTGTTGGGCTTAAAAAACCTAATGAATTAGGAATCTATGATATGAGCGGCAACGTTAGCGAATGGTGCTTTGATTGGTACGAAGAAGATTTTTACAAAAATTCACCATTAGAAAATCCCTTAGGGCCAGAAAATGGTATTACAAAAGCTTACAGAGGTGGCAACTGGGGAAATAATGATGATTTCTGCCGCGTTACCACCCGTGGTTCATTCCTTCCTACTGGTCAATTCAAAGATATTGGCTTTAGAGTAGTGTCAATTATCAAATAGCTATCAATAAATTATCTATCAACCTTGTTTTCCCTATTCTACAAGCAATTAAAATATAATATTCTTGACC
>Ga0209508_1000473_pt1 | contig 41487 bp, 33 predicted proteins | sample AD_UKC129_MetaG_FD_184427 | JGI IMG/M metagenome (GOLD analysis project Ga0209508, IMG submission 184427) | Active sludge microbial communities of municipal wastewater-treating anaerobic digesters from Canada - AD_UKC129_MetaG (SPAdes) (version 2) | ecosystem: Engineered > Bioreactor > Anaerobic... | reverse complement strand
AAAGTTAATAGGTTTGTAGCTTACCTATAAGGGATTGAAACAGGATCAAGGGGATGTGTGAGGAGCTTGTCATATATGGTTTGTAGCTTACCTATAAGGGATTGAAACAGTTATGGGGGTGGGAAAGCTTAGATGAGTTCTTTGAGTTTGTAGCTTACCTATAAGGGATTGAAACATATTTTTAGCAATCTATCAGGAACCTGTTGTAAGTGTTTGTAGCTTACCTATAAGGGATTGAAACATCTTATCTAATCGCTATTTTTTTTATCTCTCAAAAGGTTTGTAGCTTACCTATAAGGGATTGAAACTTGAGAGAAAGAGGTAATAAAATAGAAATATCACTAGTTTGTAGCTTACCTATAAGGGATTGAAACTGAGGTATAGAAGGAATGAAAGGAGGAGAGATTTTGGTTTGTAGCTTACCTATAAGGGATTGAAACATATCTTTTAGTCCAGTTTCTATGCTTATATATTTGGTTTGTAGCTTACCTATAAGGGATTGAAACAAGATAAGAATTTATCAAGTGTCATAACAACCAAATAGTTTGTAGCTTACCTATAAGGGATTGAAACAAGCATATTGTCTTTTTGCCTCGTTCCTTTTTCCAAGTTTGTAGCTTACCTATAAGGGATTGAAACCAACTACGGCGATAACGAAATATTCGAGTTATACAGGTTTGTAGCTTACCTATAAGGGATTGAAACTTAGATCTCTTTTTAATGCCGTGCACCAACGCTTATGGTTTGTAGCTTACCTATAAGGGATTGAAACTTAGATCTCCGAGAAGAATAAAATAAGCCCCTTGATTGTTTGTAGCTTACCTATAAGGGATTGAAACTAAAGTCTGTTTTTCTTGCTGTATAACAAAATCCATGTTTGTAGCTTACCTATAAGGGATTGAAACTTATCAGGGTGGAAATATCTCTGTAAAGATTGAAAGGTTTGTAGCTTACCTATAAGGGATTGAAACTTGAGTTAGTTGATAAACTCACTAAGAAGTTATCAGGTTTGTAGCTTACCTATAAGGGATTGAAACTGGTATAATCCAAATCTTCTTTCTGGGTATATAAACGTTTGTAGCTTACCTATAAGGGATTGAAACTATCTCCATTCACCACCTTCAGGAGAAGCCTATTCAGTTTGTAGCTTACCTATAAGGGATTGAAACTAGCTTTATCTTCCACACTACCTATAGCATTATCAATGTTTGTAGCTTACCTATAAGGGATTGAAACAAGTTGAGATTCTCAAGCTTGCCGAGCTTGAGAAAAGTTTGTAGCTTACCTATAAGGGATTGAAACAAGTATCCTGTTGCTACTACAAGTTCAGCTTCCTTCGTTTGTAGCTTACCTATAAGGGATTGAAACTTGGGATGATTTAAATCTATCTTGGGATAAATATGAGTTTGTAGCTTACCTATAAGGGATTGAAACAAGTAATCCCCCTCTCCTTATGAACAGAGAGAAGCCAGTTTGTAGCTTACCTATAAGGGATTGAAACATGAGTATCATGGGATATATCTTATCTATGTAAAGTGGTTTGTAGCTTACCTATAAGGGATTGAAACTTGCATTCAGGGTTAATTGACAATAAAAGCTTTTCTGGTTTGTAGCTTACCTATAAGGGATTGAAACTGCGAAGAGATTACCGCACGAATACTGCCTCAGGAGGTTTGTAGCTTACCTATAAGGGATTGAAACACGATATTGTAAACGAACGAGTAAAGTTCATAGATGGTTTGTAGCTTACCTATAAGGGATTGAAACAGATATCCCAGGATAGTTTTAATCCTGGGATATCTTTTTGTTTGTAGCTTACCTATAAGGGATTGAAACTCTGTTATCTTAATTGTCTCTTTATATGTACTTTCTACGTTTGTAGCTTACCTATAAGGGATTGAAACTTGATATCAACTTTTTCTATTCGTGGATAATTCCTCGTTTGTAGCTTACCTATAAGGGATTGAAACAAGGGATTATGTCATTTGAGGTTTTTTGGCAGGAATATGAGTTTGTAGCTTACCTATAAGGGATTGAAACGATAGCCTCTGGGAGGAAGTAGTCAAATTAAGAGATGGTTTGTAGCTTACCTATAAGGGATTGAAACTTGCAAATCACAAATTATAGGTGGGCTGAACGTTTAGTTTGTAGCTTACCTATAAGGGATTGAAACCAAGATAAGCATATCTTACTCTTGCGTGAGTTTGAAGTTTGTAGCTTACCTATAAGGGATTGAAACTTTGAAGGACCGTTGATCTTTGCGGTAAAGTTAATAGGTTTGTAGCTTACCTATAAGGGATTGAAACCTTTTCTAAAGTGCCGTTTTGTTAGGTAAACACTTGCTTGTTTGTAGCTTACCTATAAGGGATTGAAACTATCTATATCTGTTTGTAACTTTTTGTTACAAAATTGTTTGTAGCTTACCTATAAGGGATTGAAACAAAGTAACATTGAAAAAACATAGGAAAAACCTTGCATTGTTTGTAGCTTACCTATAAGGGATTGAAACCTGGCATTCTAAATTCATATTTTTTGCTATCATTGTGTTTGTAGCTTACCTATAAGGGATTGAAATACTGTAAAACTTCCCATTGGTGTGAAAATTGAATTCTATCTTGTTTTTGTTTCTTTCCTATAGACCTTCTGTTTTGTATATCAAAAACAGAACTAAAAAAGCGGTATTCAAGTTAAAAATAATAAATGGAGTGTGTGGAATGAGAATTGAGAAACGAAAGATCAATGATTTAAAATGTATAGAACAAGTTGCGATTAACGAAAAGGACATTGAAAAGATTGAAAGAGCTATACTTGAAACAGATAAGGTAGCACCGTTAATAATAAACAGCGAAGGATTTGTTATCTGTGGTAATAAAAGATTTAAAGTGTTAAAAGAGCTTGGAGTAGAAGAGATAGATGTAATAACAATTAACTTTTCAAAAGCGAAATCAGAATTGGTAAATTTAACTCAAGAAGAGATGGAAGATTTTATACCATTAAACGATGATGAGATAAGGCTTTTTATCAGAAACGCTAAATGGATTTTTGCAAAGACTTATGCAGATAAGTTTCCCCACGAATATTGTCTTAGAAAGAATATGGATGAAAAAGCGTTTGAAAGATTTGTTAAACATATAAGGATTTTTGGCTATGTTAAATACTTTTTCCGAAAGCCAATGGTGTATTTTGATTTTGATGGTTATAAATACTGGACAATGGGCGATACACTTAAAAATACTATTTTAGTTAACAGGGCAGTAATAGAAAATGGCAGATAAGTATGTTACCACAAATATTTTTTTGATAAAAACGTATAGGAAGCTACATTAGATAGGCTTAGATACGTCTATGTGCTTGTAGCTTAGCTAAAAAAGATTGACATATTTTTTAAAGGGACATTTTTTGACACTCCCCCTTTATTACAATCTTTATAGTAAAAATTTTTAGTTAAAGGGGGAATAGAATATGAAATATAAGAGATTTTGTTTAATTTTAATATTCTTCTTAGCTTTTGTTTTTAGGTCAAATATCTATGCTTTCAGTTTTACTAATTGGCTATGGCACTGGAATATTTCTTTTTTGTATCCTGTATTGGGAAGTCCATATGTACAGAATGAATCTCTTTCTACTTACTTTACTGTATATGATGCTTATGGAGATGATTATACTTTCTATGTAAATCAAAACTCTACTAATGGTTCTTTGAAACAAATTCCTATAAATATACGAATTCCACTCTTATATAGCGATGATTTCTCTATAGGATTTGGTAATATCCAAAGATATTTTGAAAGTAATATTTTTGGAGAAACAGGTTTTCCTTCAGAAAATATTTTTATTGGAAATGGTGGTGGCATATACCTCACTGTAGGAGAAAATCCTTTCTGGCTTACAGGGGTCTTAGGGATCATCTATTATGAGATAAATTCTAAAGTAGATGAGATAAGACCCTCTTTTTATGGAGATCCAGGTCTTTACTGGAATGGAAATTTTTATTCCCCAGGAACTCCCCTTATAGTAACTGGAAGGACAGGTCCAAGATTTTGTGCTGGTTTAGGATGCAAATATTATTTATTTAATGGGTTATTTTTAGAGGCTAACTGTTACTACTTTCCTGGTGGAGTTATAGAAGATATGAAGTATATCCTTCAAGGACCTCAGGATTTAGAGATAGTTGTGGATCCTTCTCAAAAACCAAAACCTATTACTATAAAAGAATCATTTTCATTGAATTTTGGAGTGGGAATAGGTTTATAGGGAGGTAAAGATAATGAAAAAATGTTTAATAATACTTCTTACAATTTTAATATTCTTTATCTCTGGCTGTGAAGTTCCATCATATTCCTATATTAAAAGCATAACTCTTACTTCTTCAGGAGGGAATGGAGAGATCAAATATTTAAAAGATTCTATATCATATGAAGATGAATTTCTGAAACTTGTATTCCAATTAGAGACTAATAGAATTTATTGCAGTATAGAGAATAAAACTGATAGGAACATAGAAATAGATTGGAGTAAAGCAAAGTTTATATTCCCTTCTGGTAATTTTACATCCATATTATGCTTTGATCCTAAGGATAAACCCAGTTCCTATCGTAAAGAAATAACTCCTTTTACAAAAATGATGGTCCCTCCCCAAGGAATAGTCTCGGTTTACTTAGTACCAAGAGATATGGTCCAAAGCAAAAGAGAATACGATGATTATTTAAATAAATATCATACATATTATTCCATTGAGGGTAATTTCTTTTCAGATTTTCAAGAGGGAGTAACAGTAATAGGGATAAACTTTGTAGCAAACCCCTATGGCTTAAGATCTTTAACCTATAATTTTACTTTTAAAATTGAAATCTTAAGAATAGAGAAGTGAAATTTTCATACTATAGTCTCTGATATAATGTTATAGAAGTAGATAAATAAAGGGGAAGAGGATAAAATTCTTCTTCCCCATATTAAATATTAAGAGTACTTGAAATGGGAAAAATCAGTACAAAGTTTTTACATGGTTAATCAGTTCAAAATCCTTAGGCAGTAATGTATAAACTTTGTATTCTTTTATTATTAATATTCTTAATAGAGTATAGATTTTTAACATTCCATTAATAAAAATTATTACTATTGTATTAATTACCATTTTAATGTACAATTTCTTTCTATAATCTTTAAACTAACAAAATAGAGAAATAACATTAATAGATAAAAGGTAGATAAATATGAAGTATGGAATTCAGCTGGAATCCATAATCTATACTATAGGTCTTATTATTGCATTAGCTTTTATATTTTTCAATATTGATGATTTAATATGGGATATCATTTATTTCACAAGATATAAAAAGAGAAATTCTGAAACACAAAGGCTACCATTAGAAAAGTTGAACTCAATTCCTCCCAAACTCTTAGCTGTAATTATAGCTGCTTGGCATGAAGAAACTATATTGGAAGCTGTAATTGATCACTTCATAAATACCACTCATTATCCACAATCTATGTACCATATATTTTTAGGTGTCTATCCTAATGACAAAGCTACATTGGACGTAGCCAAAAAGTTAGAAGAGAAGTATCCGAATGTTCATGTAGTAATAAATAAACTCAATGGTCCTACATCTAAGGCTCAAAATTTGAATAATATAGTTTCATTTATTAGAGAGTATGAAGACCAACATAACTGGCGTTTTAATGCTGTAACTGTACATGATTCTGAAGACGTTGTACATCCATATGAGCTGAAAGTAACAAATTTCTTAATAGATAGATATCCCTCTTTGCAATTCCCCGTATTTCCTCTTCAAAAGATGCCTACGTGGAGTAATTTCTTTTCTGGAATGACATCTGGCACCTATGCTGATGAGTTTGCAGAAAACCATTTCCGAATTATGAGAATGCGTGACCATATGTCTGCTATAGTACCATCAGCTGGTACAGGTTTTGCTATCTCCCATGAAATATTAGACTACTATAAGGACGAGATTCTTTTCCCAGAAGATAGTCTCACCGAAGACTACAAATTTTCAATAAAACTGGCATTAGACAGGTATCCTGTGCATTATGTTTTAGAAAGCGTTCCACGGCTGTTAGATAATGGTATGGTTAAATGGGATTATATTGCTACCCGCAGCTTATTCCCTACCACATTCAAAACAGCAGTCAAACAAAAAACACGCTGGGTATATGGTATTACCATGCAGTCACTGACTTTGCAAGACATATTTAAACTGAGTAAAAAACAGTTAAACTTTTGGGGGAGATATTCCCTTTATAGGGATTTAAAAGCTAAGTTTGGATACTTATTAGTTTTACCTGGATACTTGGTTTTTGCTTATTTCATTGCCTCACTTTTCACACCGCTCCCTGTGATGTATCCTTGGGGTACATTATCTGGATGGCTATGTATTATCCTAACAGCTCTTATGGTCTATAGACAAATACTAAGGGCAATCGCTATAAATAATATCTATGGATTTAAAAGTGTTGTTGCTGCCTGTTTAGCCCCTCCTATTCTACCTTTGCGTTTTGTATGGGGAAATATTATAAATCTTTCAGCTACTTTGGCAGCATGGAAACAGCTTATTTTGGGCACTAAATCTTACAAGAAGCAAACAAAGATAAAGTGGAGTAAGACAGATCATGAATTTATCAATAAAGAAGCTTTAAAGCGCTACTATCGCAATATTGGTGATGTACTTTTAGAGAAAAAATATATTGACGTACGCACTTTGGAAAAAGCCCTTGCACAGGCTCGTAAGGAAGGTAAACAAATAGGAGAAATTCTTCTACGAAACAATATTATCACTGAGGAGCAGTTAATGATAGCATTAGCAGCTCTTCAACATAAAGTATTTGTTAAAAATGTGCCATTATTTAAAAGCAATGCAATAAATGATTTTGATAGGCAATTTCTCACCCAGTCATTGTTCTATCCACTATTTAAAGTAGATAGTGGATATGTAATAGCACAAACAGAGTACACACCTACAGAATTTTTAAATAACCTTACAGCAAATGGTACCAACATTTATATAACTCTTACTACAAAAGCCAATGTGTTAGAAGCTATCAACACTACTACACCAAACCCAAATAGTATCTTTGATACTGTGGAAGATTTGCTTAGAGAGAAGAAGATAACATGGGAACAAGCTGTATTAGCTGTTGACTATTCAAATTCAGTACCCAATATATTGGAGTACATGGGAATTGAAGCACAAAAAACTTACGATAAAGAAATAACTGAAGCTCAAAGTGTCTCTTTTTAGAACTTTCTATTTGTCCTTACAAAGTTTTTCTAAATAAATTGAAGAATAAGTATTATAATATTATTAGAAATTTTTCTTTTTTACATACTATGAGGGGGGAGTAAAGATAATGAAGAGAGTTTTCTGTTTTTTACTCATCTTCTTATTGATTTTCACCGGATGCACTAAACCACAAGAAGAGATCTCAAAACAAGCAAAAATTAGAGTGGTAGAACTTCATGGTACTCCATATGAAAGAGGATATCAACATGGAAAAATTTTAAAGGAAGAGATCAGGTATATAACAAATAGAGTTGAAGATTCAGTTTGCCTTTTAGAAGGAGATGTTAAAGGGAAGATTGTCTTTCGTTTTATGTTAGAAATGGCAAAAGATTTAGAGGGAAAATTTTCTAAGAAATTTCCAGAATTTAAAGAATTAAAAGAAGAAATGAGAGGAATCAGTGACGGTGCAGGCGTATCTTATGACATTATACTTCTTATAAATTTAATTGATGAAATTGCAGCTACTTACTACTGGTATCTTGACCCAATCTTAAAAACTTTTGCATGCTCTTCTTTTGTGGCAAGAAGCTCTCAGGGCTTAATTGTGGGAAGAAATTTAGATTACGGCATTCTTCTTTCTGATTTACCTTACTTTTTAACTGTTTTTATATATCACCCTGAGAAAGGTTATCCATTCATATCCATTTCTTGGCCTGGGCTTGTGGGAACCTATAGTGGAATTTCCCAAGATTTATATATATTTTTGAATGTTTCATCAAGTAACAAAAATACAGAAGGTGCACCTGAATGTCTTGTAACAAGAAGAATTATTCAGTATTCCAAAAATCTTGATGAAGCAGCAGCCTCTGTACTTCATCCTCTTCAAGGACTTAATCTTTTAGTAGGGACAAAAGACGATGCAATGGTTATAGAGATAAGCCCAAATAAAAAAGCTATTAGAAAATTAGATAAATTTGTCATAGCAACTAATCATTTTGCCTCGTTAGAGATGCAAGAAGAACAAGCACCAGGAGAATTTGATGAAAGACCAGTTCCTTTGCCTGATGGCACATCTGTTGTACAGGAAAATACAAAAGTAAGAGCAGAAAAGATAAGAAAAATGTTAGAAGAGGAAGATGATGTCTCAATGGAATATGCTAAAAAGATCTTAACAGAAGTAAGCACAAGAGGTTTAACATTACAATCAATCGTCTACATTCCTCAAAAGGGTGACCTATTCGTTACAGTCAATCCAAAGGTACCAATATGTGAAGGACAATTTCAATTAGATGAACTTTTAAATAGCCAAAATTAATAGAGATACAGGATATAAAATGCTCCCCTAAAGGACGAATTATCAGCAGCTATATCTATAGGATTAAAGCTTATCACAGCATATCCCCTATTGTTAGCTATTTCACTATAATCTACCATTATACCCATTGCCCATTTTAATCAATTGAAAATTTTTGAAGAGACATATAAAATTAGAAATAAAATCATTATTATTTCTAAAGGAGGGAAGATATTGGAATTTTTTACAAATCTTTCTCATGTAAGCCAAGCTCTAATAGCAACTTTATTTACCTGGGGAGTTACTGCTCTCGGAGCTGCATCAGTTTTTCTTACAAAAGAGGTAAGTAGAAAAATTCTTGATGCCATGTTAGGGTTTGCCAGTGGTGTAATGATTGCAGCAAGCTATTTTTCTCTTATTGCACCATCTATTGATCTTTCAAAAGAAACCACTACCCTTCCCTTCTGGTTCCCAGTGGTTTCAGGCTTTCTACTGGGCGGTTTTTGTCTTTATATCATTGATAAAATTATGCCTCATTTGCACTTAAATTTTCCTGAGGAAAGCACAGAAGGTATAAAAACTACATGGAAAAGAACAACACTTCTTGTCCTTGCTATAACTTTGCATAACATACCTGAAGGATTAGCAGTAGGAGTTGCCTTTGGAGCTATCAAAGCAGGGAGTGAATCTGCATCTTTAGCTTCTGCTATTGCTCTTGCCTTAGGTATAGGACTACAAAATTTTCCTGAGGGTCTTGCTGTATCAATGCCATTAAGAAGAGAGGGCTTATCTGTATCTAAAAGCTTTTTCTATGGACAACTTTCAGGGATAGTAGAACCTATAGCAGGAGTTATAGGGGCTTTTGCAGTAATGATTGCAAAACCAATTCTACCTTATGCTCTATCCTTTGCAGCTGGAGCAATGATTTATGTGGTAGTAGAAGAGCTCATACCAGAAGCCCAAAAGGCAGGAGAAACAGACCTTCCCACTATTGGAGCCATGATTGGTTTTGCAGTTATGATGCTTCTTGATTTAGCATTAGGATAACCTTTTAATTTCATTATTCTATCCAAATTTCTCTATCATAGATTACTTTACAAAAGCCTTCAAATTTCTTAAAAAAGCCTTTATTCAGAGTATGAACAGGAATTAAAAATTCTGGCTTTGTTTCTTCAATAAGCTCTTCAAGCCCCTTTCTATGAACATGTCCACTGGCATGAAAACCTGAGCTTTCTCTGTCCTTTCCTAAATTTCCATATAATTTGAAATTGAAAAAGTTTATCCAGTTTCTTATTCTCTCCTGATCTACCAACATCTCTTCATCATAAGCTTCGCTTGAAGAGTAAATATAAATACCTCCATTTGGGTATATATCTAAAAGAGCTGGAAAATCATAATAAGAAAAGCATAAGATGTAATCTCTCTCATTTAATCTTATATTCTCCGCAGCAATCATTTTATGCTCTGGAAAAGTGTTATAAATATTCTCCTCCCATTTATCTCTTCTTCCCTTTGGTTTGAAATAAAGGGTAATATATTCATCTTTCCATGGATCTGGAATATCCTCTTCAATATTAGACAATGCAGAAAGAACATATATATCTTTTGCTGTTAAAACTAATCTTCTATTCACCTCCTTTGCAATAGAAAGGAAGGAAAGAAGCCTTTCTATATTTCTTGGAGCAAAATCTGCAATTACCAATTTATCCTCATCTTTTATAACTTCAAAAGCGTTTTCCATAACTTTTTCTTCAGAAGTAGGATTTTCTACTTCAGGATGAGTTCCCTCACAGATTAGAACTCTCGGATGAATTTTTGATACTTCTTTTATAAAATTTTTAGATAGGTATCCCTTTTTCCCATGAACTCTAAAATCTCCTGTATACACAATAGCACCGGATGGCGTATCTATAATATAAGAAGAAGCACCTGGTACGGAATGATCCACAGGAAAGGATTTTATTTTAAAGTCTCCTAATGTTGTCTCTTCGCCCAAAAAAACTAAAGGATTTTTCTCTATCTTTTTACTTCTATCTACCTTTTCCCAAAAAGAAAGATCTATTCCTTCTTTATATTCTCCTATTATCATGTATTTTCTCTGTTTATATGGCTCATCTTTTTCTGATTGTAACATTTCTTTTTCATATCTTCTTGGGTTTACATAGCAAACTTCTAATCCCAAATCTCTTCTTGAAGTATCTTGTAAAGCTTTGGATAAAAAGGCAGAAGTAAGATTTGTATAAATTGGAATATCTTCTCTGACATAGGAAATATAACCGTTGTGATCTAAATGAGAATGGCTTAGAAGAATACCAGAAATTTCCAAGTTTCTACATAAAGGATGGTCTCTAAATTTATCCCAAAGATTTGGAATCTCTAAATCCTTCCTATATAAGCCATAAAGGGGAGGGAGAATCTCTAAAGTAAAAAGGTCCTTCAGACCAAAGATGGAACGGGGTTTCAAAAACTCATTAAAAAATTCTCCCTCCTTTGCAAAATTAATCCCGAAATCCAACATTAGAGCACTTTCATTGTACTCAATAAGGATTTTATTCCCCCCAATACCATCTATACCATCATAGAAGAATATATGCAGCATAATTAACCACCTTTAAAGATTATACGTTATTTTTCCTTTATATCAAAGATTATATAAGATATCATCTATCTAATTTAAATATAATCTTTTCTGAACTCCACACAGATGGCGTAATCTCCAATTCAAGCCCCTTTGCCTTATTAGGTATCTCAAATGCAAGCTCACCTCTAAGTTTTCTACCTGGTCTGATGTCTCCATCTAACTGTCCTTTTGTATCTGGTCCAAAAGTAACATTATAGCTATAACCTTCTGAGTCAACAAGTTTAAACATTAGTAAGGAGCTTACTGCAAAAGATTCATTGCTCTTATTTTCTACAGTAACATCAACTATGTAGTATATATATCCCTTTTTCGGCTTTAGGAATCCACTACCTAAGTCTTTTCTCACAGAATTTACTTTAAAAATATAATTTCTCCATTTAACTGCATCTCCTATTTTATATATTTTTACTCCCTTTTCTACTTTACTAATTTTCACAGGTTCAATTTGTGCTCCAACACTTTTTACGGGCTCTATACTCCCTTCAGATATTGCAATTATCACTATAGATATTATTACAATGACCATCCAAAACCATCCCTTTTGATATACCTTCTTTTGGCTTATTACTCCAGCCTCTAAATTCAATTTATCTTCTTTTTTCGCTTCCGTCACTACTAAAATTCCACCTATAAGAGGAAGTATCATAAAAATAGCTACAAATGTTCCACCTAATATCATACCCAGTATGGCACTTACTATAATTAATGTACCTGTAGTCTTACTTTTTACTTTCATAGCTACAGCGCCTAAGATAATGGTAAGAAAAGAGAAAAGAATCCCTCCAAACCCCAATCCAATAACTGTATTTGCATTACTAACTTCAAAAACTGCCCCAGCACCTCCTATTAATATCGTTACTAATGCTGCAATAACCCCAAATATTCCACCTATTAACGCTACCAATCCCCCTGCATTTCTCATATTCACATCCTCCTTTATAAAGATTTTGTATCCATATTTTTACTCACCTATAGGGTCAGTTTCAGTCCCTTTGAATTTTAATTTCAAATCAAAAAATTTTTAATATTACTTGAAAAAATTAAAACTACATTTTATAATCTTTAAGGATAAAATTAAAAATGAAAGAGAAATTAGAGGATAGTTGAAAAATGAAGGAGAATAAGAAGAATAATATTTTACAAATAGTCAAAAGAGATGTCTCTTTACTTATACTTGTTGCTCTCCTATCAGTTATTGTTTCCTTTATCAATATATCCTTCATAAATTTTGAGAAGAATCTTACTGATGCTGTCCTGGCGAAGAATAGAGATCTTTTTATGAAAATCTTCTGGACAGTGATGATAATAGTTCTTATAAAAATCTTCTTGGAGTATATAAAGGCATACTTTTACGGCAAATTTTCAGAGAAAACTCTCCTTAATATAAGAACAGAGATTGCAAGAAAACTTAATTTCGCTTCATATGATTATATTGAGAAAAACACTACTGGTGATTTCATATCACGTATATCTAACGATCTTTCTTTAATTCAAAGTTTTATTGGAGGTTCTTTAAACGATATCATATATCAGCCTATAGTTTTTTTAATAGGTCTTTTTCTTGCTCTCTCTATAAGCTGGAAATTAACATTATTCTGTTTTACAGTTATTCCAATATGTATCATAGGATCAGTCCTTATAAGTAAACCTGTGGAAAAATTTACCAGAGCACAACAAGAAGCCTTTGGAGATGTTAATGCTATTTCCCAGGATGTTATATCTGGAATTAATATTCTAAAAGCATTTAACTTAGAAAAGGAGCTTTATTCTAAATTCCTTAATGAGCTTAAGAAAGCCTTTAAAGAAGGATTGAAGTCAGCAAAATTTGAGGTACTCATAGAACCATTAAAAGTAGTTCTCCAAATCAGTCCTTTCATCTTCTTATTCCTTTACGGTGGCAGATTAGTGATAAGAGATGAGATAACCTTTGGAGGAATTATTGCCTTCATTAATCTCTTAAATGTCTTCTTAGCTCCTGTTAGTGTTTTACCTAATGTGATAAATTCTTACAGAAAAGCTAATGCTGCAGCAGGAAGAATTGAAGAGATATTAAATCAACCAGATGAGCTAAGAGGAGTAGTAAAAGATAAGGATAAAAATTGTGTCTTTGCAGTAGAATTTGAGAATGTTTCTTTCTCATATGATGGGGAAAGGGACGTCTTGAAAGATTTGAATTTTAAAATTAAGAGAGGAGAAAAAGTTGCAATAGTAGGAGGAAGTGGTAGTGGTAAATCTACTATCGTGAAACTCATTCTTGGATTATACAAACCACAAAAAGGTATCATAAAGATATTTGGTATAGATATTAATGATTGGGATACCTTCTCTCTCAGAGAAAAAATCTCTGTAGCTAACCAAGATATCTATCTATTTCCTGAAAGTGTAAAGGAAAATATCCAGTATGGTAAATATTCTGCAAAAGATGAAGAGATCATATCTTGTGCTAAAAAGGCTTTTGCCTATGATTTTGTAATGGAGGATTTAGGTGGAATTGATGAAGAAATAGGAGAAAGAGGTGTAAAAATCTCTGGCGGAGAAAGACAGAGAATTGCTATTGCAAGATTTTTGTTAAGAGATAATGCAGAGCTATATATTCTTGATGAAGCAACTTCCGCATTAGATACAAAATTAGAAGCTGATATTCAAAAAGTATTTGAAGAGGAATTAAATGGTAAAACTGTAATTATAGTTGCACACAGATTTTCTTCCATAAAGATTGCAGATAGAATCATTGTGCTTGAGAATGGAGAAATAGTAGAAGAAGGCACCCATAAAGAACTTTTTGAAAAAAGAGGGACTTATTACCATCTCTACTTACAACAATCAAACTCCAATGGAATTTTATCTGGAGAGGGGAATTAAGAATGAAGAAGAATAGACTACTTAGATTATTCTCTTTTATGTGGAAAGATGGAGGAAATTTTCTTCTGGGCATCTCCTATCTTATCTCTATGCTTGTAATGGCTTCCCAAAATTTTGGATTTAATTATATTGCTGCTATGAGTCTAAAAGCAGTTACCGATGGTATGATCAACAAAGATCAGAAACTTCTTATAGAAGGCGCTATATACATGGCAAAGGGATTTGGTATCTTACTCATTACCCTTCCTATTTTTGGATATATCTACCAATATACCATAAGAAAAACAACCATGAACATTAGGGAAAAAGTTTTTAATCATATCATCAATCTTCCTATGGGAGAGTTTGAGAAAAGACACAGTGGAGATTTTCTCTCCAGATTAAACTACGATATAAATACTGCTGAAGGTGCATATTCATGGCAAATTATGATTCTTTTGACAGGAATAATTAGTGCTATTGGCGGTATTACCATTATTTTTTCTATAAATAGGGTCATGTTCTTATATGCTATAGTAACAGGACTATTAAATGTTTTTATAAACGTCCTTTTTATGAAACCATTAAGAAGGGTTAGTGAAAAAATTCAAGAATCCTTTTCTCGCATTACCCAAAAACTTTCCGATACCATAGGTGGTGCATTCATTATTAGAAGCTTTAATATCGGAAAACTGATCTTTGAAAAATTTGTAGAACTAAATACCATTTTATATAGGCTTGCATTAAAAAGGGTTAAGTATAATTCTTTATTAGCCTCTTTTAATTACTCCATAGGTTATCTCATATATTTTGGAGAGCTTGTGGTAGGTGGTATTCTTATAATGGATAACAAAATGTCCTTTGGAAATCTTGTGGCTACTGTACAGCTTATGGGACTTATGTCTTGGTTTTTTGGTTCCATTGGGAATTTCCTATCAAATTTACAAGTTTCTTTAGCAGGAGCCGAAAGATTATTTGAAATTTTAGATCTGCCCTTAGAGGAAGATCTATACAAAGAAATAAAGGTAGCAGAAAGAAAAGATTATGCAAAAGAGGATATATACATAAGATTCAAAAATGTCTCTTTCTCCTATGATGGAAATCAGCCAGTATTAAGAAATATATCTTTTGAGATTGAGAAAAATAAGAAGACAGCATTTGTAGGACCAAGTGGTGGTGGGAAAAGTACCATATTCAAACTTCTTTTAGGTTTTTATCCAAGTTATGATGGGAAAATTGAAATTTTTGGAAAAGAACTTAGAGAATACTCTATAGAAGAATTAAGAGATCTAATCTCTTATGTTCCTCAGGACGTTTATCTTTTTAATGGAACAATTTATGAAAATGTAAGATATGGAAAGCTAAATGCCACTGATGAGGAGATCATAGAGGCTCTCAAGAAAGCAAATGCCTATGATTTTGTTATAGAGCTTCCAGAAGGATTAAATACAAAGGTTGGAGAAAGAGGACTTTCTCTTTCAGGTGGACAGAGGCAGAGAATTGCTATTGCAAGAGCCATCTTAAAAAATTCTCCTATCCTTCTTTTAGATGAAGCTACATCTTCTCTTGATTCTGAATCAGAGAAATTAGTTACTGAAGCTTTAGAAAGACTTACAGAGGGAAGGACAACTCTTATTATTGCTCATAGACTCTCTACCATTGAAAATTGTGATTTAATCTATGTGGTAGATAATGGAGAGATAAGAGAAAAAGGAGACCACCGTACTCTCCTTTCTATGAATGGTAAGTACAAAGCTCTATGGGAGATTCAATTTTAAAAAGAATTATCTTTTCCTTACTCTAATATCAAAAGCCTCTTTAGGATTTTCTATAAGAAGCTTATCTATAATCTCTTTACTGAAGCCTCTCTCTTCTAAAGAGGGAATTAGCTTCAAAGCAATATCAGTATAACCTCTAATTTTATCTCCTCCTCCATCTTTTTCCCCCACAGTGTACCATCCTGAATCATGAGATAGTAAAATCTTATTTATAAATCCATGCTTCAAAATTTTATCTATCAAATCTACATGATATTCAATAGGTCTTCCTCCTATAGAGTCATACTCCAACCAAAATCCTTCTTCTAATAAGTTTAAATGAGTTTCAAAATCATCTATGGCATCAGCATGCACAATTATTAAAGCTGAAGGATCCAAACCTTCCTTTAATACTATTTTTGCAACTCCTAATGCACATTCCTTCTCTCCCGTATGGCAGGAAATAGTAAGTCCTGTCTCTAAATGAGTTAAAGCACAACCTATAATTATTCTTTGGTCAAGATCTTTTAGAGGGCCATGATTTACAGAGGTTTTTATAAATCCTGGTTTTATTCCTGTATCTTCAATACCATTTTTCCATTCATTAATCCATATAGAAGCAAACTCTTCCGGAGAACTTTCTCTCATACTTATAGGTATATGCTTATAATCTCCAAACGCATAAAATCCTGTATTTGTAACAATATTTAAGCCTGTTTTTTCTGACAGAATTTTTAAAGTTTTGACATCTCTACCTAAATATTTAGCACTGCAATCAAAGATAGTACTGAATCCTAAATCTTTGACCTCTTTCAAATAGGGAAACATAATTCTTACGATCTCTTCTCTTATCCCATCATCAATTTTAATCTGTTCATCAGCAGGAGAAAAATCAATTAAAATATGTTCATGGGCTAAAGTTTTTCCCATCTCATCTGAATTTATAGGTCCTCTTACTGTAAAGAGCATACAAACCTCCTTATAAAAATTTAGAAAAATTCTTTAACAGAGATAGTCTAACATTTTTACCTATTTTATGGTAAGGTCTAATATGCTAAGTTCAAAACTATTTTAATTCCATTTTCCACCATTTCTGCTCTTATAAAGAAAGACCTAAAATTTTTGAGATTTACGGCTATATCATTATTTTCTAAAATATCTTCATATAATTCTTCCATAAACTGAAGGTGAAATATAGGGTTGTAGTAATCCAAGAACACAGGAAATTCAAAAGACCAAATTTTTCCTCCCTTATATCCCTTAGGCAGATAGGTTGATTTATCTAAGGAAGAAATTCTTTCATCTATAATGAGATTAGGAAAATTATCCCTAAAGGTTTTCATAAGATAATTACTTATAGTTTCTAAATCATCATAGGTATATTCATAATCAATACTCTTAAAGTCCTCAATACTCATCTTGTATTTCTCAATTTCCAATTTTGCTTTCCTATCTATTTCATATAGAGTTATATCCTTGATAACCTTTCCTTCAATATCTCTCCAATGTTTATAGAAACTCCCAGAATCCATAACAGGAGTAAGTTGATCTAATATAAAAAGCCATCCATCTATCATCATACCAGCTACGGTATGCTTTATAGGTTCATTTTGAAATTCAATATTTAAAATATAAACTGGAGAATATCCCATTTTTAATAGTAAACCAGCAGAAAGAAGAGCATAATCTCCACAAACTCCTTTCTTCCTTTGAACTGTTTCATAAGGAGCTTGAAAGGTATTGCCTTCTCCTTGAATTATCTCAATTTTCCCAGTATCCCAGATACGGATTATGGGTTGAGGCATATTAGCTTTATCCAAGTCATATTCAATATTCTCTTCTTCCCATTTCAAAATATTCCAGATACTTTCTTGAATATTAGATCCTTTTAAGTTTCCTGCTAAATTAGAAATTTTAGAAAGATTTTCATCATTTAAGGTAAAATTAATAGCTTCTTCAAAATCATATCTCCAAAGATCTTCCTTTTCTATCTCTTTGGCATTAACTATAGAAAACAAAAAAAGAGTAAAAATGAGAAAAAATAGATATTTCTTCTTCATCTTATTCCTTCCAAAATATATATTATTTTATTATATCCGAAGAAGAAACTTCTGGATACTTCAAATATTTCCAAAATTATTAAAAAATGATAAAATTAGGGTATAAAATTTATAGCTATCCTAAATACCGCCCATTGAGGATAGGATAGCTTAAAAAGGCGGGATATAAATACCTCTTAATCTTCTTAGGGGGAACCTTTCTTATTCTTAGATAGGGGGGAAGAAAGTATGAAAGGTAAATTTTTTGTATTCTTCTTAGTATTCTTTTTACTTTTCAGCACCATAGGAGATTCTCAAATAAAAGATCTTAGCCCAATTATCTCAAAAAATATCGTAGTCAAGTTTAACAAGCCAGTAGTATTAAATTTAAATAAGTTTGTAATAAATAAAAAACCAGTAAAGGTTTATACTCCTTTTAAGTATGACGATTTTAAAGCAAAGGGGATAAGTATTACACCTCAAATGGAGGTAACATTACAAAATGGCACAAAGATAAAGGGAGATGAGTTTCTAAATGAAGTAAATGAGATAGAGAAAAGATTAAATGAGTGGGGATACTCTCTCAAAGATAAAGAGGAAGAAATTACTATTCAGAGCTTTATAATTCCATTAAACTCCTATAAATTACAAAAAACAGCATTCCAGAATATAGTCCCTCAAATTCCTGAAACTCCTGAAGAAACTACGCCACCTAAGGAATTCCATCCCTTTAACTGGGAAAAAAGTTGGGAACTTCCTTTGGGAGATGATGATTTTGGAGTATATTTATCATCTAATCTAAAACTTTCTGGTACAAAAAATGAGGTTTCCACAGAAGGAAGAATATATGCTTCTACAACCATATTTGGAAATACAGCAGATGTTTTAACTGTAGAGGTAAATGTAAGTGGAGATCGGAATAAAAGTAAAGGTAATCTAAACCTATATGTTTTAGGCGATAAGAAAGTAAGCTTTCCTATACCTGCTTCTTATAAAAATTCCTTGGAATATAGCTTTGATACCGATTGGAGTTTTGATCTTTCAATGCCTATTGGTCCTATAGATGTTAAAGGAGCATTAGGATTTAAAGGGGAAGTAGGAGCAAGCTTAAATTTTAACCTAAATCCTCTTTATTCTTATGCTTCTGTCTCGCCTTTTGTGGATACAAAAGCTTATGCAAAACTTGGAGCAGGATTTAAGATTGTAGAAGTTGGAGTACAAGGAGATCTCATTCTTCTTCAGGATAAGCTCATTCTTCTTGGAAGCTTAGCGCTTGTAAATCCTGATGATATTCAGAATGCATATTTTAAGACCCGTGCTTATGAAACTAATGAGATAAATGCTCTTTGTGGAAATCTATATATCTATGCAAAGATTAATTACCTCATTGGTTCTAAAAAACTCAAGGTAGAACTTTACAAGTGGGATGGTTTTACTTGGAATAAAAATTTATTTAACCTATCTACCAATGAGCCTGCATATAGAGATAAAGAACTTTATCTCTATATAGATAGAATAAGAGGTATTACTTCTTATACTGCAAGAAATGAAAAGAGTGGTATAAATCCTAAATCTTTTACCATATTAGTGGAGGCTGGAGGAAAAACTTTCTCTAAAACAATTCCTGCTTACCATTTCTATACACCAGAAACACCAGAAGAAGAAAAAAAGGAAGCAGGAGATGTGGAACCACATATTTACTTTAAAATACCCCTCTCAAGTAAAATCACTACGGTGCCTATAAAGATTACAATCCTTGAAAAATACTCCATAGGGACTTTAGATTTGGTAAGTACTCTTGATCTTTCTAAGAGTGAAAGAAAAGAATTTATCATATACTACGATGTCACTAATGATACTTACTCAGGAGATGTAAATGGAAAATTAGGAGAGAAAAAAATTGCAGTGGGAGATTCACGTTATTTCGGAGAGAGAAACCACAATATTATTTTTGAGTTTTCACCTGCACTGAAAATTAAAGCGGCTCCTGCAACAGTCAAATAAGAATTAATTAAGCAGGATAGCTGAAAGGGGGAGGGAGAAACAGCTATCCTGCTATAAAAAATATTTATGAGTATTCTATTACTTTACTTTCTCCATTATCCTCAATCTCTATAATTTTTTCTACAGAGTTTACATTTATTCTAAATTTTCCCCTTTCCGATTTATATCCTTTGTAGAGATATCTTACTTCTAATGTTTTACCAGTATTTATAAATTCTATGAGATTATACTCTCCTTCCTCGTAATTCCAAGAGATGCCATCATCCTCGTAATATATAAACTTCCCTTCCCCAGGTACTACCATCAGTTCTAATATTTCTTGAGATTTTTCTCCTACAAAATTTTGCTCTTCCCAGAGGGGAATTATACTCCCTTCTTTTAGGAAGAGAGGAATGGTATCCAATGGAGCATAATAGGATATATAACATGGTCCTTGATAAGCTTTTTTATTCCAGAAATCATACCATACTCCCTGAGGAAGATATACTGATCTTGCCTTTGCTCCTTCTCTATAAATAGGGGCTATTAGAAGATTTGATCCAAGCATAAATTCGTCTTCATTATGTATAGCTTCCTGATCTTCTGGAAACTCTAAGATTAGAGATCTCAAAGGAGGGATACCTCTTTCTTTTGCTTCCCAGAAAAGAGAGTATAGATAAGGAATTAATCTATATCTCATTTTTATATATTTTCTTGATATATCTTCTACTTCCTTAGAGAAAGCCCAAGGTTCTTGTGGCCTTGAATTTAGCTCTGAATGGTTCCTCAAGAAAGGATAAAAAATTCCAAGCTCAATCCAACGAGCAAAAAGTTCAGGTGTACAGTTTTCTCCAAAACCTCCCACGTCAGCACCTACAAATGGTATTCCAGAAATACTTAAGTTTTGCAACATTGGAAGACTCATATATAGATGTTCCCACCAACTTTTATTATCTCCTGTCCATACTACTGAATACTTCTGTATACCTGAGAAACCAGCTCTCGTTATTATTAAAGGACGTATATTAGGCTTTGCCTTTTTCCATCCTTCAAAGCTTGCCTTTACCATTAAAAGTCCATATACATTATGGATTTCATCGTGAATAAATTCTTTGTTTTTCCCATGAACCACATCTTTTGGAAAAGTCTTCTCGTAAAAAATCTCTTCCTCATGATCTGAAAACTGCCCCCAAAAGGTATTATTTTTCTCTAAGGATTTAGAAATTGGCTCAAAGGGGTGGGGAAAGGAGGAGGGTTCATTCATATCATCCCATACTCCTGAAACGCCCATATTTATTATTTTTTCTTGCTTCTTTCCCCACCAATCCCTTACATCCTCCCGAGCGAAATCTGGAAAAGCACATTCTCCAGGCCAAACATAGCCAATAAATATCTCTCCTGTAGATTTTTTACAAAAATAGTCCTTCTCTATACCTTCTCTATATATCTCAAAATTTACATCTTTCTTCACCCCAGGATCCACAATAGGTACAACCTTAAATCCTATTTCATTAAGCTTTTGGATAAACTCTCCCATATTGGAAAATCTTATGGGGTCATTAGTAAAAACTCTAAATTCATCCATATGGTCAATATCAAAGTACATTACATCACAAGGTATATCCTTCTCTCGGAAGTTCTTAGCTATTTCTAATACCTTCTCAGCTTCAGAATATCCCCACTTGGATTGCTGATATCCAAGTGCCCAAATAGGAGGCATATAATATCTACCTGTAAGATATGTATAGTTCTCTACCACTTCCTTAGGAGTGGGTCCGTATATGAAGTAATAGTCAAGCTCTCCACCATCAGCATAAAAGTAGTAGTAATCATCACTTTCTTCTCCCATATTGAAGTAGCTTCTATAGGTATTATCAAAGAAGATCCCATAAGATCTCTCGGGAGTCCAAGCAAGGAAAAAGGGATGAGTCTGATAAAGAGGATCTTTATTGGGATAGTGATGGGGATCGTCGGTATTCCAATTTACTAATTTTTTCCCCTTTTTATTAAGATCTCCTACTTTCTCTCCAAGTCCTAAAAAGGCTTTCTCTTCTCCCATTTTTTTGAAAGAGAATACCTTATCCTTAAATCTTCCATACCCTAAATCTTTATAATCTGAAAGGATCAAATTTCCCTGAGAATCAAAGAGCACTATTTTCCCATTTTCTTTACATACATTAATCTTTAGGAATTTCGTTTTAATTATGATCTCTGAAGACTTTTCCTCAAAATCAAGGTCTTTTTTAGAAAGATCTTTCTCAATAGCAAAAGAATAGTTATGCTTCCAATTTTTATCCTTAGAGAAATGAAACCTAACTATTTTGTCATTTATTACCTCTATCTTTAAAGATTCTTTTTCTCCTTCTAAGATGAGCTCATCTTTTTGCTTTTTATAGGATAAAACTTTCCCCCATGGAACTACTTTTTTTAGCATGGACTTACCCCTTTCTTCAATTTTGTTGTACATTAGCCTCATCAGAATAAATCTCTAACTCTCCTATCTGACCTCCTGTGGCTCCTGTATTTGCATAAAATATAATTTGAACATATCTTACTTCCGTAGGCTCACTTAGTTTTATGTCCACAATATTACTGGTGAGAGGATCAAAAACATAATCTTTTTTAGGCATTAATGTATCGTAATTTTGTCCATCAAGGCTATATTTGATCTCTAAAGTTTGTACCCTCTTGCCCCATATCTTATCTGGATTTAAAGCAATTCTTATGGTATGAATCTTATATACATTCTGTAAATCTACAGTGACAATATTAGGATAAGAGTTTGCTTTACCTTCCCAATAACTCTTTATCTTTCCATCATTAGCATATTTCCCCATATATATATCTTGAAATCCATTAGCTTGTAATGGTTTCTTAAGAGCCACATTTACTCCTGATGGTGTCTCAGGAACCACAGGTTCAGGAGCCTTAAGATTCTCAGGAATTTGAGCTTCCTTTTGATCTGGAGTTTTTACAAGCATTACATCTTCTGACTTTATATCAGGAATAGAATCTATAAGTTTTGGATCATATTCCTTAACAGAGGGAGTTACTAACTCTTTCTCCTCAGTAATAGAAATATCCTTTACAAAAAGATTAATCTTAAATCTACCTTCCTCTAATGTCGTTATCTTTTTACCAAGAATCTCTAAATTTTTTATAGATACATTCTCTACAGTATGTGTTTCATCATATCCCACGATCCTTGATGGTGGGAAATTTCCCCTCAAAACTTTTACATTTTCTACTTGTATATTTCTAATATTTCCTCTCTCTTTCGTAGAAGACCATTGACTTGGAATAATCGCAAAGTCAATAAGCTGATTGTTTTCTCCTGCATCTCCTTGTCCCATCAGGGCATTTTCTACCACAATATTTTCATAAGAAATATTCTTGACCAATGCATCATCACTATTATGAATACTTATAACAGGCTTATGGAAGTTATATAAAACTGTTATATTTCTAAAACTTATATCTGAAATAACAGCATTTTCTTTCTTACCTTTATTAGTTTCATAACCAATCTCCATAGATTGGGCAAGATCTGTCCAAATCTGTATATTATTAAAGTTTATAAATTTTGAATCACCTGTATAGTTTTTTACCACTAAACTATCATCCCAACTTCTTACAAAAGAATTTGACACATTAATATTCTTAGAAGACTGAATAGTTATTCCATCTCCATTTTGACGAGCAGTAATTATTTTTACATTCTTAACTATTGTATTTTCACACTCAAATAAATTGAGAGCCCAAGCATTTGGATTAGTAATAATTACTCCTTCTATAGTTATTCCTTTACTATTTCTTAAGTTTATTGGAACCCTTGCAATCTCACCAGGAGTAAGCCAATTCTTCCATACACTTCCATCAATAATACCTCTTCCTCTAATGGTTATATTATTCAAAAATATTCCCTGAATATTAGTATGAACTACTGCCCCTCCTGAAATATATAAGGTTTGCCCACTTTGGAGAGCTATATTATCTATAGTCCATTCTCCAGGTCCGATATAAATCACGTTGGGATCACTCTTATCAGGAATATTCTCTTCTATGGGATTAGCAAAAATATGAAGAGCTCTATCAGGAGAGTCATTGAATATCACTGTATAGAATCCAGGATCTTCTATGTAAAAAACTGTTTTCTTTCCACTAACTTGAGGAGTTATATTATAAGAGGTAGGTAAAACTTTACAAGAATTTATATCTTTTGAATTAGTAACCTCTATCTTTAACTTGCCTCCTGCAAAATCAAAATAGCACATAGGGGTGGAAGAGAGTGTTATCTCTTCATTTCCCATCCATCTTCTATTAGGATTTACAGGAATGTTATAAACAAAAACATCATATCCCCCTACTTTTACTTTCACATCTTCTGCAGGTTTCATAGTTTTTGGCGCCTCATAAATTATAAGTTTAGGACTTGAAGAACTTTGAGCATAGCCTAAGGAGAGAACAAAACACACTAAAATTATTGCTATACTCAAAAATTTAAATCCTTTTGTTGACATAAAAAACACCTCCTAAAAAATTTAACCTTTTATTCCACCCTTCGCTATTCCTTCCATCATATATCTTTGGAAGAAAGCAAAAAGTATGATGGGAGGAATAATAGAGAAGGTTACTGCTCTTATAATATCTACATCGGTAGCAATGCTGGTTCTAAATTGGAAAAGTCTAACCATAACTGTTTCCTTCCCTGTATTGTTTAAAAGAAGATAAGGGAGAAGGAAATCTGACCAAGCAGCTGTTACAGTAAATATAGCAACTACTGCATTTATAGAATAGCTTAAAGGGAAAATAATCTTAAAAAATATAGACCATTCACTACATCCATCAATCCTTGCAGCTTCAACAATAGATTGAGGAATAGAATCAAAAAAGTTTTTATAAAGAATCACAAAGAAGGCATTTGCTCCTGCAGAGATCCATAAGGGAATAAAAGAACCCTGCAAGCCTAAGTTAACTATATTAAGGAAAAGAGGAACTATACTCGTAGTAGATGGAATCATCAAGCTCCAAAGGATAAGAGAATATATAAGCTTATAGCCTTTTGGTTTTACTTTAGATAGAGAATATCCTAATAACCCATTACATAAAATTGAGAAGATCACACTCCCGACTACAACTATAAGAGAATTAACATAAAATCTTCCAAAACCTAATAAATTCCATGTCTTAATAAATTTACCTATATCATAAGACTCAGGTAAAAGTCTCGGTTCATTTACAAATTCACTCAAGGTTTTAAACCCTGAAAGGATAGTCCAAATAATAGGAAAAATTGCAATAAGTGCTGCTAAAAGAGCAATAAGGACAAGAAGAAAATATATAGCTTTAACATAATGTCTCTTAAAATCAAAGGTTCTTATTATTCCATAATTTTTCTTAAAAAAGTTTATCATTATAACGCCTCCACCTACATTTCATTTTCCTTTACGAGCTTATTATAGAGAGCCGTTAAAAGTATAAGGATAATAGCAATGATTACTGATACAGCAGCTGCTTTAGAATAATCAAATTTCTCAAAGGCATATTTATAAACAAGGAGCATAAGAGATGTAGAAGCGTTATTAGGACCACCGTTAGTAAGTATTAATGGTTCATATAATACTTGGAATACAGATATAATTTGAAGTATAAGTAAGGTTCTTGCTAAGTTATATATCTGAGGTACAGTAATATACCTTAATCTTGCCCACAAACCTGCTCCATCTATAGCAGCAGCCTCATAAAGTTCTGGATCAATCCCCTGCAAACCAGCAAGATATATAAGGGTTGTAGCTCCTGCCGATCTCCATGTCATAAACATCACAATAAGAGGTATAACTAAATGAGCCTTTGTAAGCCATGCTTGAGGAGGAACACCTAAATTTCCAAGAATAATATTTAAAAGTCCTGTTTTTCCAGCTCTATATATAAAAGTCCACATAATTGCCACTGCAAGCCCTGGAATTACATTAGGTAAATAAACAGATATTCGGAAAAATCCTTTAAGATGAATGATTTCATTGATTATTATGGCTAAAAATATAGGGACTAAAAATCCTATTACAAGAGACCAAAAAGTATAAACAAAAGTATTTGAGAAAGCTGCTTTAAAATCTGGATGCTGAAGTACCTCTATGTAATTTTGAAATCCTACAAACTTCTCTAATCTTATCCCTTTAGCAGAGAAAAAAGACATAACCACACTTGCCAAAAGTGGCTCCCAAATAAAAAAGGTGAATAAAAGAAGTGCAGGAAGCATTATCATCCATCCAGCTATGTCCTTTTTATACTTTTTAAGCATCAGATTCTTTCCTCCCATGAAGTCAAACTTTTTGGGGGCACCTTAAAGGTGCCCCCAATCTTTACTTCTTGTTTACATACATATCTAAAAGTTTCTGGAAATTGCTATTGGCAGTATCCAATAGTTTCTTTACATCTGCATTCTTATTACTCACCACTGCTTGTAGCACCTTAGTAAGCTCTGCGTACATATCTTGAGTTAAATAAGGTTCTTCAGACTTTAAAACTCCTTTTTGCTTTATCCAATTATAGTAATCGTTATAAAAAGCCATATCTACATTTCTATATTCTTTTACAACATCATCCTGAGCTTTTAGCCAAGCTGGATCTATCCAAGCTGGGAATGAAGGAACAACAGGTATTCCATTTTTAACTCTATTTTCTGCATCTGCTCTCATTCCAGCTAAGGATTCTGGAGTTACCACTGGAGCCTTTCCCATAATTTCTAAGAAGTTTAAAGCAGCCATAACTTCATCAGAGGTAGCTTTAGCATTAAACATATAAGGCGTACCACCCATTAGAGAATAATGATGTCCTTTTGGTCCAGCAGGAACAGGTACTATAGCTAACTTATCCAAGGGCATTCCATACACTTGAGTAGGCTGATTTACTGCATCTTGAGCCCCAAGATACATGGCTGCTCTTCCTGTAGCTATTGCCTCAAATCCAGAGCCCCAATCTTCACTGGTAGGATCATCTGTTAGCACATCATATTTCCATTTCAAGTCTTTTATAAAATTCATAGCTGTTACTACTTCTGGAGAGTTCAAATTAGCATACCACTTACCACTCTTTTGAACTTGAAGCTTTGCTCCAAAATTCCATGCTATCTGACTGAAATGCCATCCTCCTGCATTATCCTTTGCTAAGAGACAAAGTCCAGCTCTTCCAGTTTTGTCCTTAATAGTTTTTGCTGTTTTTGCAAGTTCATCCCAAGTCTTTGGATATTTTGGAGTTCCATCAGGATTTACTAAACCTGCTTTCTCAAAGAGTTCTACATTTACATACATTCCTAATGCATAAGCATCTCTTGGTACTCCATAAATTCTTACACCCTTTGATAAAATCTGTTTAACAGATGGGTTCATTAATTTATCCCATCCCTTTCTTCTTAATTCAACAGTTATATCCCTTACAAATTTTCCATCTATTAATTTTTGAGGCTCAGTAAACCATGTTTCAAAAATTGTTGGTAAATTTCCTGACTCTGCAAGAGGAACAAATGTATCTGTAGCATATTTATAAGTAGCTGGGACTACCTGTACATTTGGATATTTCTTTTCAAATTCCTTCTTCCATTTCTCAAACATCTCTATATCACTTTTTAAAGTTGGCTCTGGCCACATTCCAAGTTTTAATACAACCTTTTTCTGGGCTAAGACAGGATTATTTCCTACAAGAAATAACATACCTACAAAAAGTAATAATATAGCTATCTTCTTTCCCATCATACACCTCCCTAAAATCTAAAAGAACAGTTTACTTCTCATATTCTGTAGGATCATTAGTAAGTATTATACTCTTCACATAAAGCTTAGCCTTATTAGCTGTAGCTTTATTTAAAGCAAAATCTGGTTCACCTTTAGTACCATCTCCCCAATTTTTAAGACCTTGAGTTTTAAGATCTATAATATATGTAGTATACTCAGTATTCAGTGTAATTCCCCACTGAGGAAATGTCTTCTTTATATTACCAAAAGTCATAACTATATTCTGAGCATCATCAGGATCGTCTGCCTTTAATGTGATCACCACATATCTATAATCTTCTGCTTCCATAAAGTCATCTTTAAAATTCATAGTCATCCATGCATTATCAATACTGGAATCAAAAACAAGAACATCATCCTTTAATGTAAAAGCTGGCCCATAAGGTCCCCAATATCCTTCTGCATTTTGGTCTGTAAATTTACTTGCCACTACAAAATCATCTTCAGATCCAAAAGCTAATCCAAGAGTAAAAAGGGTTACTATTAAAAGAGTTGAAAGAAGTTTTTTCATTCTGTACACCTCCCTACTTTCTAATTTTTAGGAGAGCTTTAAGTTTAACGTTAAACTTATACCCTTAAATCACAACCCCCTTTCCTACTTTAGAATATTTTTACTTTAACGTTAAACCTTTATTAAAAGTCTAAACCCTAAGTAAATTATCTCCAAAAGGCTCTATAGGTGAAATTTTAGTATTTATCTTCAAATTTGGCATATTTTTATCTTTTTTCTCGTCTTTCCTTAAAATTCTTTTAAATTTTTTACACTCTCTCTTTCTACTATGTAAACAGGTAAGATAACTTCTTTTTCTTTGATGTATTTCTCCTCTATATAATCAACCAGCATCTGAGCTGCTATAATCCCCTTCTTTTCTACATCTTGATGGATAGTAGTTAATTTTGGTCTTGTAAGAAGACTTATATCTAAATCATCAAATCCTACAATGGATACGTCATCAGGAATTCTCACTCCCATTTCAGCAAGTCCGCTCATAACACCTGCTGCTATAATATCTGCTGTTACAAAAATAGCTGTAAAATCTTCTCTTTTACTTAAATTTTTCCCAAGAAGAATACATTCTCCTATTTTTGTGCCATGTTCATATACATTTTTCTCTTTAAATGGAATCCCTGCTTCTTCTAATGCGGTCTTATAACCTTTCAATCTCTCTTCTAATACACCCTTAGGCTTGATCTTAGGAGAAACAAACAGTATCTCTCTATGTCCTCTTTCAATAAGATATTTAGTAGCTAAATATCCCCCCTTAAAATCTTCTAAACCTACCTTTAGAAAAGAATTACCTTTCACATAACTATCTACAAGAACCACAGGGATTTCAGAGGTCTTTAAGACTTGGAAGAATTCGTCTTCAAATACACCTGTTATTATTATTCCAGCCAAATTCCAATTTTTGAGCAGTACAAGAAGTTCATCAGCACTTGATATGGTGCGCAGCATACTAAAATATCCTCTTCCGCTTAGTTCTCTCTCTACTCCTCCAATAAACACTGTGTGAAAGGGATCTTGGACAAAACTTCCTCTCTCTGTAGGGATCAGACAGTTAATTATACCTATAATTTTAGAATGTTTTTTTACTAAGGAACGCGCAAGCATGTTAGGTACATATCCCTTTTCTTGGATAATCTTCTCTATTTTTTCCACTGTTTCTGGTGATACATGTTGATAGTTTTTTCGGATAACATTGGAAACAGTGGTAGGACTAACTTCTGCCTCTTTTGCAATATCTTTAATAGTTATTCTTCTTTTCTTTGTCATGATAATTACCTCTAACCCCTCTTTTAGATTTTTATCCCGTAAAAAATATTAAAATTAAAGGAAGAAAAACGATAAACCTTAAATATATTTTAAATGGAAAATTAAAAAACTTAAAGATCATTCAAAATATCTTTAACCTTCTTTTTCAGTACAGGATGTACAAAATCTGGCGCTATCTCGCTCATGGGTTTCATAACAAAAAACCTATTGTGAGCATCAGGATGTGGAATTTTTAAATCCTCTTCATTGATTATGAGATCTTCATAAAAGATAATATCCAGATCTATATTCCTTGGTCCCCAGCGAACATTTCTTACTCTTCCCATTTCATTTTCTATGTTGAGAAGTAAATTTAAAAGGAATCTCGGATCTAAAGATGTCTCTATTAAACAAACTGCATTTAAGAATTTATCCTGATCTTTATATCCATAAGGCTCTGTCTCTATAATTGATGATACCTTCAGTATCTCTATCCCTGAATCTTTCATCCTTTTTAGAGCTTCTTTTATATTCTTTTCCCGATCTCCTAAATTACTTCCAAGAGCTATGAATGCTTTAGGCACTTTATAGCCTCTAATACTTTTATTACTCTTTTATTTTCCTTTACATCATGAACCCTAACTATATCCACATCATTTAAAACACATAAAGCAGTAATTCCAAGAGTCCCTTCAAGTCTCTCTTCAGGAGGAATATCTCCTAAAGCTTTTCCTATAAAAGCTTTTCTTGAAGCTCCAATTAGTATGGGTTTTTTTAAGCTCTTAAATTCTCTCAGTCTTGCTAATATTTCTAAATTATCTTCATATCTTTTTCCAAATCCTATCCCAGGATCAATGATTACTTTAGAAAGATCTACTCCAAAAGATTCTGCAAATTCCATCCTTTCCAAGAAATATTCTATGATTTCTTTTATCACATCATCATAATATGGATTTTGTTGCATATTTTCAGGAGTCCCCTTTATATGCATAAGTATTAATGGTGCCTTTGAATCTGCTATAACTTTAACTAATTCCTTATCAAACATAAGTCCACTTATGTCATTTACCATATCAGCACCTTTTTCCAAAGCTTCTTTTGCCACTTTTGCCCTATAAGTATCTATAGATATTACTAAATTAGGGAAATTCCCTCTTATTACCTCGATTGCAGGGATAACCCTATTTAATTCTTCCTCTTCACTTACAGGCTCAGACCCAGGTCTTGTAGATTCTCCACCTATATCAATGATGTCAACACCATTTTCAACCATATCTGAAGCAGTTTTTAATATCTCTTCTATCTTTTCTTTACGAGATCCAGCATAAAAAGAATTAGGAGTAACATTTATTACTCCCATAATAAGAGTCCTATTAAAATTTAATTTCTTTCCCCAAAGAGTCTCTATAGACTCTACCTTTCTTTTTTCAAGATAATCCTGTAATTCTTTTAAGACTCTTGGAATATCAAAATATTTTTGCATTTCAATCTTCTTAATAAGTAGTTCATACTGTTTAAGGGTACCTAAAAAAATCACATCAGTTTTTTCTACTTTGCAGTTTACAACATTTTTATGTACCACTAAGTCTCCCCCTAAGGAGAGCATCTCTTGTTTTAGTATATTCGCAGTAGGAGAAGAAATATCATACAATTTCAATGGGATTATTTTAGATTTTTTTTCAAAGATAGGAAAAGAGTCAGGATAAGCATCTACTTTTTCTATTTCTTTTTTAAGAAAATCTATACTGATCTCAACAAGCACCTATTATCCACCTTTTTCTACACAAGCAAAAGCCTCATGGTTATGGATACTTTCAAAACTTGTAACTTCTACCCTGTACCATTCTATATATTTATTAGAATCAAGCTGTAAAACGATATCTCTTACAATATCTTCTACAAATTTAGGATTATTATATGCTGTCTCTGTAATAAATTTCTCATCAGGACGCTTAAGTAGAGCATAGATAGGAGCACTGGCACTTTTTTCTGAGATCTCAACTAAAGTTTCAAACCATATCATCTTTTTAGATTTTACAAAGATCTCTACGATAGCCCTTTGATTATGTGCCCCCACCTCACTAATTTCTTTTGAACAGGGACATAATGTATGTACAGGAACCCTAACTCCTATCTTCATATCAAGTTTTTCTGCAAGCTCTGCATCAATTATTCCATCAATCTTATTTGGCGAGATACTTTTAGAAACTGGAGCAGCTTTCCATATAAAATAAGGAAATACCATATTTATATGGCTTCTTTCTGCTTGGAGTTTTTTCTTAAGTTTAAGTAGTATATCTTCTAATGCTTTTGGACTCAGTATATCAAGTTCATTTAAAACTTCTATAAATCTGCTCATATGAGTTGCCCTAAGATCATGCTTCAGGTCTACCGATAGGCTCATCTCTGCTACAGTGTGCTGATAACCTTTTGCTTGATCAAGCACTTTTATAGGCCACTCTAATCCCTTAATGCCTACCCTTTTAAGGGGAATATTCCTCTCATCCTTTTCACTTTGGATATCCTTTAGCATTTTTCCTCTCTATAGATCGCTCCACTCTCTGGACTTTCCCAAATCTGTACCTCATAAAGGGAACAATTTTCTCTTTTCAGTTTATCTTTTAATTGATTCCACACCCAAATGGCAATATTTTCAGCAGTAGGTTGTTTAATGATATCATTTATATATGAATGATCAAGAAAGTTTAAAACATTTTCTTCTACGATCTTTTTAAGTTCCAAAAAATCAATTACCATACCTTCTTCATCAGGAGATCCTTCTACTATTACAACAAGTTTATAAGTATGTCCATGTAACCTCTCACATTTACCTTTATACCTTATTAAATTATGAGCAGCATCAAAATTAAACTCTTTTATAATAAACAAATTATGTCACCTCTTAAGGTTAAAATTATAAGATTTTATACATAGTTGTCAAATTTAAGTTTAATTTAAAAAAATTTTAATTGACATAACATATAATTTTTTGTAAGTTTTTTCTTATGAATACTAAGTTGGAATGTTTCCCTTGCTTTCTAAAACAGGCAATATCTGCACTAAAAAGGATAAATCTTCCTGAAGAGAGAAAAATAGATATTATGAAAGACATCTCTCAATATATATCTACTTTTAATACCGAAGAATCTCCAGCATATAATACCTATCTTACCTTCAAAAAAATCTATGAACTTGCTAATGTAGAAGACCCATATTATGAAGAGAAAAAAAGCTATAACACCATAGCCTTAAGTTTCTATAAAGTATTAAAAAATATTGTAGAGAGTTCTAACAATCCTTTATATACTGCTATTAAGGTTGCTATAGCAGGAAATATCATAGACCTTGGAATCTTAGATATTTCAAAATTAGATCTAAGAGACTATATCTCTAAAATTATAGAGATGCCACTTAAAATAGATCATTATTATTATTTCAAAAATGAACTCCAAAAGACAGATAAAATTTTATATCTCCTTGATAATGCAGGAGAGATTGTATTTGATAAGATCTTAATAGAGGAGTTATCAAAAGAAAAGGAAGTTACGGCAGTAGTAAATGAATATCCTATAATAAATGATGCCCTTATGGAAGATGCTATAGAGGTAGGACTTAATAAATCTTGTAAGCTTATTTCCTCTGGCTCTGGAACTGTAGGAAAGATACCAGAATTTGGTTCCAAAGAGTTTCAAGAACTTTTCTATAATTCAAAGCTCATAATCTCAAAAGGACAAGCAAACTACGAAAATTTAGAAGGAAGAGGATATAATATATTCTTCCTTCTAAAAGCAAAATGTGAACTTGTTGCTCAGAACTTAGAAGTAAATTTTGGAGATCTCGTATTCCTTTATGAGAAGGTAATATCAAAAAAGGATTGAGTAAGAAGAATCCATAATAAGATAGATCTCTTTTTCTTTAACATTAACTTTAATCTTCATCTTATCTTCCATCTTATCTTCAATCTGAAAATCAAAAGCTTCTCCTTCTTTAATAATTCCTTTCCCTATGAGGAAGAACTCTATTACCTCTTTTAGCTCTCCATCAGAAAGCTCTTTAACTCTCTCTATCTCTCTAATAATCCATTTTCTTCCTCTCTCATCTCCTACGAGCTCTAAAACACAATTCACCTCATCATAGGGTTTCAAATAATAACAGAGAAAAAGATCTTTGTTTTCACAAAGAGGTGATGCTAATATAATTTGACCATCTTTAACAAGATTCCTATATCCCTCCACGTTTTCACTTTTTATAACCTGAAGTACAAGTTCCACATTTGGAAAGTCATAAAGTATTACAGCTTTTACCTTTGCTAATACCCTGCTTCTATTTTCAATCACAGGAACATTCTGAGCAAAAATAGGATGCAAAAAAACGAAAGCAGAGATTATAAATATTAAGAGGAAAATCTTTATCATGTCCATAATATTTCGCCTCTTTTCAGAAAATTTTTTAAAAGACAACTTTTAATAATTATAGTATTATAATGAAAGTACCCAAATCAAGTTTAGGAGGTTTAAGATGCAAAGGGGATCTAAATTGTTCCTATTTTTAGCCATCGCTACTGCCTTCATATTCTCTTGTTCCTTCGGAGCAGTAAAACCATTAACACCAGTAAAGATCATGCCACCCCACGAAAAACTCTTAGAGAAACATATTAAAATTCCTACCTTACCAGAGATCACACCATCTAATATTCCTCAAGGGGCAAAAGTCTATGGTACTATTGAAAGAGCTCAGGGTTTAGGAAAAGCTATTGTAATACCTATAGAATTTAGTGACATGCCAAGACAGCCAGAAAGTGTTATCCCTTCAAATTACTTTAATACACTATTTAACACTATTGGCGCTGACTGGAATACAATAAATCCTTACAATGTAGGAAGTGTCAAAGATTTTTATCGTGAAAACTCATACAATCAATTTGACATTAACGCAACAGTACTTCCTTGGTATACTGTTGAGTATACTTATACTACTTACATTAATGACGGTGATAATGGATTTACAAATGGAGGAGTTTTTGTATTAGTACAAGAAGCCCTTCAGCATGCAGTAGACTCAGGCTATGATCTAAGAAACTACAATGTAGTTTTTGTACTTCACTCGGGACAGGGAGCAGAATGGACTGGAGAAGGAAATGATATCTGGTCTCATGCCTCTACGGTATATGTAACTATTAATGGACAGAAGGTACCTATCAGATATTCCATAGAACCAGAATATATGGAAGATTATGATGATAATGGAGATCCTGTCATTATTCCACAAACCGTAGGAGTCTTTGTACATGAGATGGGACATTCCTTTGGGAGCCTTCCAGATCTTTATGATAGAGATTACTCTTCTTCTGGTCTTGGAAGATGGAGCTTAATGGCAGGAGGATCATGGAATGGACCTGTAGGACCTGGAGGTTATGCTATAGGAGGAGGACCATCCCAGTTTGATGCTTGGAGCAAAGTACAACTCGGATGGGTGACTCCTACCATACCTACCGACAATTTGACAAATGTAACTATTCTGCCTGTGGAAACAAGCCCTGTGGTTTACCAGCTTTGGACAGATGGAGTAATAGGAGAAGAATATTTCTTAATAGAAAATAGACAACAGATAGGCTTTGATACATATCAAAGAGGAGAAGGACTTCTCATATATCATGTAGATGAGAGAATGAGAAGTACTCAAAACGATAATGAATGGTATCCTGGATTAGATCCTTCAAAACATTATTTAGTAGCATTAGAACAGGCAGATGGACTTTGGGAATTAGAAAAGAACAATAGCTCTGGAAATGTTGGAGATCCTTATCCTGGCTCTACTAACAATACTACCTTTGATGAGAATAGTACTCCAAATAGTAAAGCCTATTTTGAAATTCCAACAGCTGTTGCTGTAAAAAATATTGCTGTCTCTGGAGATAATATTATTTGCGATATTAATGTAAAATCTGCGCAAGCTCCTAATGCCACAAATTTTATAAGCCATATAGCATGGTCTGGACAAAACCCCTTAACTGTAAGGCCATTATTTAAATGGGAGACGGTGCCTTATGCTACAGATTACCAATTCCAACTTGCCTCTGATGCTAATTTTAATAATATTTTGATAAATATAACAACGCAAGAGAGTCAATATAGACCTACTCTTGAAGAAATGTTAGATCTTGGAACTACGTACTATGCAAGAATAAGAGCAGAAAATGCAAATGGAGCGTCAAGCTGGGCAGTTAAATCTTTCACCACACCAACCACATTAGAAGCTCTTCTTGTAGCAGATGACGGAGGAGAGTTTGGAATTGCTCCATATTTAGAAAATGCACTTCAAGATTCAAACGCAAATTATATGATCATTGATGTCTTTAATGACAATGCATATCCCCTTGCAAATTATATGGGATACTTTTCTTGGGTGCTTTGGGCTGGAGATTGGGGTGCTATATATGATACTTCTATTCAAGATGAGATCATGAGTTATTTAGACAATGGTGGAAAATTATTTATCACATCTCAAGATCTTGGTTGGGGATATTCTGCAGGATATATTGATCCTACCTTTTATAACGATTATCTAAAAGCAGAATTTGTTCAAGATAGCACAGACATCTTTAATATAAAAGGAGTGAATGACACAACATTTGAAGGACTTTCCTTCTCCTTAGACACTTCTGACAGTGCTTTGGATCAAACATATCCTGATGAAATTGATCCTTTAGAAGGAGCGGTCCCTATCTTAGTATATAATCCTATTGCGACAGTTCCCGTTTTACCAGAGATAAAGCTTCCTGAAAAAATTCAGGAAAAGAAGGCACCATCTATTGTAAATAAAGTCATAGCTTCCTCTGGAACAGCAGGACTTAGATATGTAGACCCAGAGAAACATTATGGAGTAGTATATTTTGCCTTTGGACTTGAAGGAGTAAGCACAGAGATAAATGAAGTAATACTGAGTAAAGTAAGAGAACTCTTAATAAGTGGACCAACCTTAACTCTAACAGTCTCCTCTACTTTCAATCCAAAGACTGATGCAGCATGCACCATTACTACTAATATATCAGACGACTTAGGATATGCTTATTTGACTATAAAAGTCTATGACACATTAAACGGACAAAAGAATAATCTTCTAAAAACTGTCTTAGACAATGAGAAACTCAATAATGGTACCTATAATTTTAGTTGGAAGGGAAAAGATGAAAGTGGAAAAGTATTATCTGATGGTAAATATATCATAGAAGCAACTGCAAAAGATGAAGGAAATAATATAACAGTTAAGAGTGCACCAACAACTATATTCTCCAATCAACCTCTCTCTTTTGCTGATGTTACTAAATTTACAAAGAGCTTCAATCCAAAAGAAGAGCCAGCAAAGATATCTTTTAATATTAGCCAAGATGCAAAAGTAAAATTCTATATCTATAATCTTGCAGGAGAAAAGGTATATGAACAAGATCTTGGTCCTCTATCTGCAGGAAATTATGAAATAATATGGGCAGGAGTGAACTGGAAAGGACAGATACTTAACAATGGACTTTACCTATTCCAACTTGTAGCAACATCCTCTCAGGGAGAGGTAAGAGTAAATAGGTTCATTGCAATCCTCAAATAAATATTAGGAGGCTTGAGATTTATGAAAAAAATACTATTTATAAGTTTAATAGCAGTTCTTCTCATAAATATGACCTTCGCTGGTGAACTCTCTGGATCCTTTGCTCCAGTAATAAACAATGCAAGAGCAGGAGCTCTCGGTGAAGCTTTCATTACAGTTACAGATGATTTTAGCAGTATATACTATAATCCTGCTGGACTTTCCTACATAGAAAGTCCAAACTTAGGTTTTAACTACCTCTATATACCTGCAGGCTTTATTAGTGTTGAGTCTTTAGGAGGAGCAACAAAATTAGGTAGTATATCCGTCGGAGCAGGGGTAGAAATAAAATCAATAACCAATGCAGAAGAACTTTCTTTCCCATTCTCAGAAAATTCAATAAAACTTAGCCTTGCTAAAGAAGTGATACCAAAATTAAGAGTTGGACTTTCCACCTCTTTATATCTTGCCACATTAGATACAGGATCTGCTACAGGATTTGGAATTGATGTGGGAACCATATATGAGATAAATGAAAAAATAAAAGTAGGTGCAGTATGGTATGATCCCATAAGCTCCATAGAATGGTCAACAGGGACTATAGAGTCAAGTAGTAGGCAAGACTTACTTTTAGGCGTAAGTGCAAATTTAAATGCTGGAAATATACCAGTAACATTAGCCTTTGATGTCTCTTTATATGATAAACCATACTTCTACAATAGATTACACTTTGGAGCAGAGGTAAATCCCTTGCCACTTCTTTCTGTCCGAGTAGGATATAATGGGGATAAAGAAACCTTAAGCTTAGGTTTTGGAGCAAAAGTAAACTTTATAAAATTAGATTATGCTTTCCTATATACAAAGGCTCTATCTAATCAACATATAATAACCATTTCCGCTTCCTTCTAACTAAAAGAAGTCCCCTCCCCAAAAACCTCTAAGGAGAGGGGACTTTTCCGTGATATAATAAACTTATGTGTGGAAGATTTACATTGATCCAGGTAGAAAAAATACCCGAGAGATTTGATGCAAAAATCTTTGGAGAAGTAAACCTACGTAAAAGATATAATATATCCCCTGGGCAACCTGTACCATTAGTATTCCAGGAAAGCCCAAATAAAATTGAGGAGATGATCTGGGGACTTATTCCCCATTGGGCCTCTGACCCTTCTACAAGTAAAGCTCTTATTAATGCTCGCTCAGACTCTTTACTTGAAAAACCAGCTTTTAAAGAATCCTTCTTAAAAAGGAGATGTCTTGTACCTGCAGATGGTTTTTATGAATGGAAACTAGCAGGGAAAGAAAAAATACCCCATTACATAAGAATGAAAGATTCCTCTCTTGTTGCCTTTGCAGGGCTATATGACATATGGAAAGACAAAGACGGAAAGGTTATAAAAACCTTTACTATTATAACCACAGAACCTAACTCCTTACTTAAGGATATTCATAATAGAATGCCTGTTATACTAAGAGAAGAAGATGAAAAAATTTGGGTAAATAAAGAAGAAAAAGATGTAGATAAATTACTTTCAATTCTTAAACCATATCCCCCAGAGCTTATGGAAGCCTATCCTGTCTCTAAAAAGGTAAACAGTACTAATAATGATTCAGAAGATTTGATAAAACCTATAAAAATATTTTACCTCCCAAATCAGGAAAATCTCTTTTAATTCTTTTTTATCTTTTGAGATACCATTGTTATTTTTAAATCCTTCGTGTTATAATTTTTTAAAAAAGTAGCACTAAGGAGGTATCTTTCATGGAATTAAAACCTATCCATGATCAGGAAGAAAAAAACATTCCTAAATTTGATAGAAATTTATGGGAAAAGTGTGTCTCTTTCCATGGACATGCATGTCCAGGACTTGCTATAGGCTTTAAGGCAGCAGAAGCAGCTGTAAAAAAGCTTGGATTAAAATTCTCTGGGGATGAAGAGATCGTATGCATCACTGAGAATAATGCCTGTGGAGTAGATGCTATCCAGTATATTACTGGTTGCACATTTGGAAAGGGAAATCTCATATTTGTAAATAGGGGAAAACAAGCCTTTACATTTTATAGAAGAGACACAGAAGAAGGTATAAGAATAGTACTCAAATCTTTAGAAAGACCTCAAAATCGTGAAGAGTGGATGAATTCCTTATTAGATTCAGATGTAGAGGAGATCTTTGAATTTAAATCCCCTAAATATCCCTTACCTAAAAAAGCTAATATCTATCCATCCATAAAATGTGAGATATGTGGAGAGACAGCAGCAGAACCTTACATAAGGCTAAAAGAAGGGAAATTAGTATGTATAGATTGCTTTGAAGAATATTAATTAATGTGCATTAATCCATTCATATATGGTATTATAAAATTTTTCTGAATGTTCCATATCTTCAAAGAGCTCATGATATCCACCAGGAAATTCTACTAATTTTTTATCTTCAATTTTAAGTTTCTCAAAAAATTCTCTCGCACCTTGTGGAGGTACAATTTTATCTTCAGTGGAAATAAGAATAAGAGTTGGAACATTAATTTTTTCAGCATTATCATGAGCTAATTTAATATTCTCCATTGTACTTGATCCAAGACGAAAAGAAATTCTACTGTGTACTAAAGGATCCTCTACATATCTCTTTACCGCTTCCTTATTACGAGATATAAAATCAGGATTTAACGTATTATTTATAGTGCCCGATGAAAAAACTTTTCCAAGGGTATTTGCAATAAATTTTGTAAAAGGATTTACTTCTAAATATAACGCAGGAGAAGAAACAATCAGAGATCTTACCTTTTCTCCACCTTCTTCAGTATACCTTAATGCTACAAGTCCCCCAAGACTATGCCCAAATAAGAAGAATTCAGGGATATCAGAGGTTAAATCTTTAATGATATTCATAACCTGTTCAATAGAAGTATCTCCTCTTTTTCCATCACTTTTTCCGTGCCCAGGATAATCAAATCCTATAACCCCATAGCCTTGATTGGTAAGATCTCCAATGAGCTTTTTATATCTTCCAATATGTTCTCCAAGACCATGAACAACTACAACCCATCCTTTTTCTGGAGTTCCCTCTCTAAAGTTATAAAGCATAAAAAGCACCCCCCTTTTTAAGTTTCAGTCTCTAAAATCCAAAGAGAGGACCTATAGTAGTTTTCAATACTCCAATACTCATAATTATCTGAACTATATCTTGCCAACCTTTTATAAATACCTCAGGTACAAATATAATATCATTCTCTTTTATTTCAATATCTAACTTACTTTGACCCTTATTTATAATGTCATACATGTTAACTGGAATAACCTTTGTCTCCCCATTCTCCTCTCTCACTACTGCAACCTTCTTAAGATCTGCTCTATCTTGAAGCCCTCCTGCAATACTAATATACTCTGTAAGTCTTCTTCCCTCTTTATATTCAAGAGCAGAAGGATTATTTACCTGTCCTAATACATATACTAATCTTCTTAGTTCTCCTATATAGATGGTATCTCCATCTTTCAGTTCCAAATTATCTTTATCTATTCCACTTATTGCATTGGTTACATTAAAGTCATAAACAATTTTTTTCTCATTCTCCACTCTTTCCAATTGTCCCTTATCACGAGATGCCTTCTCTGTTATTCCACCTGCTTTAAGAAGAATATCTTTTATCCTATCTCCTGCAACTATCTCATAAACACCTGGACTTTTCACTTGTCCTAATATCTTCACACTCTTTAAAATGGGTGGAACATATATCACATCACCTGGAAATACATTTATATTCTCCTCACTCTCTTCTCCTAAAACAAGTACCCTATATAGATCTACTACTACTTTATTCTCTGGATTCCCTCCTCTTCTTACCTCTATACTCCTTGTACTTCCATTGGGAAGTACGCCTCCTGCTCTATTTATTAGTTCACTGATCTTTGCCCCCATAATGCTCTCCCCTAAAACTTCTACTCCTTCTGCCGTTATCTTTGGCTCCTCTACTATCTGAATCGGTCCTGGATTCCTTACAAATCCTAATACCTGTATTCTCTTTATCTCTGTAAGTACAGTTATTGTATCTCCTTCTTGAAGTAGAATGTTCGCTTCCTCTTTTTCTTTCTCCTTTCCATATATTAAATTATATAAGTTTAGTTCCACCCTTTCTCTATCTACTCTGTCAAGAATAGCTCCATATAAAGATGCTCTACTTGTAAGCCCTCCTGCCATATCAATTAAGTCCTTTAATCTCTCCCCTTCTTTTATCTCATACATACCTGGATTCTTTACTTGTCCTAATACCTTTACACTCTTTCCCATTAGTGGAACATATATCGCATCTCCCTCTTCCAAATATGGATTCTGTTCCATATCTCCATACTTCAAAAACCTCAGATAATCTACTTCTATATTTTTATCCTTCCTCTTTACTTGTATCTTTCTTGTAGATGCTGATGTCTTTAATCCTCCTGCTACTTTTATAGCCTCATCTAATGTACTTACTGCTGATATTAAATATGTACCTGGACTTGCTACCTCCCCTGTTATCATAATCTTCATCTTCCTTGGTGATATCAAATCTACCTGAATAGTACTCTTAGGAT
>Ga0209508_1000471_pt1 | contig 41635 bp, 33 predicted proteins | sample AD_UKC129_MetaG_FD_184427 | JGI IMG/M metagenome (GOLD analysis project Ga0209508, IMG submission 184427) | Active sludge microbial communities of municipal wastewater-treating anaerobic digesters from Canada - AD_UKC129_MetaG (SPAdes) (version 2) | ecosystem: Engineered > Bioreactor > Anaerobic... | reverse complement strand
TATAATAAGAATAACCGGAAATGGCCTGGCATTAATGGATAACCGGGAACCAATATTTAAACCATTCCAATATGACAATAAATATGTGTCGAGCCACATTTATTCACCTATTAGTTGCGCTGACAATAATGACTTTCCTCCGGAAGATACCAGAAGATATCTTAATTACTGGTATGAGACAGATGTAAATGGTGAGCTTACTGCACTCTGGATTAAAGTACCGCCCAATACATTTGACTCAACTGTGCTTTCAATACGCCCAAGTGATTTACAAAACAGCGGCAGTACTGAAGGAGTATTTGATATATATAACCATTTTGACAATCCTGAAGACTGGGAAATATCATATACACCATTCATATTCTCTGATAGTACTGCAACATCGCAGAATTCATTAGGAACTATAACATTTAAACAGGAATTGCAGCGCCCTGCGGAGCAAGGCCTAGTAGGCACGTTAAGACTCAAATTAGGTGGAGAGGGCTTTATCTATAATGCTCTGATAGGGACAATGCCTTTCTTTGCGAGTACTGATACACTCAGTGATCCTTATTGTAGCGCATTTTTCCCATTGTATAGCTGGATCTGGTATAATACTGGTGAAAGCTATCCAGACGAAGAACCAAATGAAGATGATATTGAGTATGAATGCTTCTACAATGCACAAGGTGAAGACCCCTGCAAGTTTGAACATCCAACTCCACCTCTAAATGGTTTACCTGTTGATGTATGGGTGAATGAACACTTTTATGTAAGTAAGGGATTGACACAGTGTAATAGAGTTACAACTACATTTTCATCAAGCTTTTTTGATCCTGACACTAAGACATACAAAGATGTATATGCATGTCCGGTTTACATGCTAAAACACCCATTAACATATTTCGGTTTTCACACGTTTGGTGGCGACAATATCGTTTCATACGATTATTTTGGTTTAGCATACACAGATATGTATATAGACGAGTATGCGATTTTAAACGACGAGCGTATCCTGGTTGGCGTACCCAACAATACACAAACGACCATGATCCGAATAACAGGCAGCGGTCTGGACATGATGAATGGGCGTGAACCAATATTTGAGACGTTCAAATATAACGATAAGTACGTGTCAAGCAAAATCTATACGCCATTAATAAGCCATGGTGGTGGTTCAGCTAGTTAACTAAAATTGTCAAGAAGTCTCCAGCCTCTATAATCTAGAGACAAATTAGCCGAACTGAGTCTTATTGTGGAAAATGATAAAACTATAATGAGGTGGTTTAATGTTTGTCCAGCCGAAACAGGCCAATGTGGAGTTTGGCACTATAATTGCTATAGATACGACTAAATATACAGTTGATGTTAAAGGGCAGGGTAGTATGGTATATCAGAACCTGCCAATTCCGTTTATCGCTGGCTATAACGGTGTGTATGGACTTAGCTTGGTTCCGTCGGTTGGACAAGATTGCATAGTTTTACCAGCTGGACAATTTGGATATATTGCATTACCGATTATACCGCGTGGCAACTCTGAAGATGCATTTAATCCGTCAGTTGGCGATAAATACACTAGGAAACCGAATGCACAGCCTGGTGAATTTATGCTCTCTATGCCGAAAGTTATCTTTGATTTATTGCCTGATGGACAATTCTTCTTGCAATTAGGTGTTGAAGATGAATCTACATCAACTTTTACTGCCACTGACTCAGCCTTTATGATTACAACACCCAACATGGATCTAGTAACAGTTGGCACTGTAATGCGCAGCTCAACTGACCAAGACTCATATGAGAGTGAATACATATTTGATTTCACTAATACGCCATCACGCGATGGATTGCAATATAGGTTTGGATTAAAGGAAAGAGCCAAGCTGGTGCTAGCGCATGGTAAAAAGAGCATAATAGAGGCTCAAGCTGATGAGAATGGTATCAATGTCTCTGCAATGTCGCTTAAAGTCAATATAGATAACGATTCTACTGGTGTGACTTGTAAGCAGGTTAACAGCGATATCGACAATCTTGAATTGTCAGTTGATAAACTTACAATTGATGCTAACAGACTGCAAATTAATGTTGGAACAATTAATATATTAGTAGAGCAGAAACAAGTGGTTATACAAACAGACTCGTCAAGGATTACTGTTGGGCCAAGTGATGTAACAATAGAGTCGAGGAACATAAATCTAACAGCTCCTACAATAACACTCAGAGGCGATACGGCGTTATTTGGCGATGTTAATATAAATGGTGACCAAACTGTAAGTGGTGCTGGGCGATATTCACAAGCTCTGTCTCTTATGGGTAGGTCAGTAGCATTGCAAGATGAACTGCAAGATTCGATTAATAAACTAGTCAATTATCTATCAGGTGTAATCACTGTGCTTAATACGCATATGCACATTACAAGTGTACCTGGCTTACCAACGGCAACTGCTACTCCAACAGCACCGTTTGTACAGCCCATTTTGTTAACTCCACGTGGAGGTTGATGTAATGAAAAACATACTCAGCAATTTTGTACAGTTCTTTTATGAGAAACATCCTTACTTGTCCGCTCAGCAAGTGAAATTCAAGGAGGACTCAGGACAAGTGTGTGCAATTGTAAAAGGATTAGGAGTGACATGCGCTGTCGAGTCAAATGGGCGTGTGATTGGATTTGATGTGCTAGATATGGGTGAACAAGGCAAGTTGCTACTGACCAAGCAGAATTTTGACAATATCATGGCCTCATCTTCAAATTTTGCAAGGCCATCGAAGCAAAAGAAAATTAATCCAAGAATGGAAATCCCAATTCCAAGGGGCGTGATGTGGTTGACAAAAGCGGCTATGTACGTTGCAGAAGTAGAGAAGAACGGAAATTTCTATAACGTAGAAGTGTACGAGAGTACAGATAACGAAGGTGAGAAACTCATAGACAAGGCTGAGTTTGTGAGTCCTGATGAGCTTGCATTGCTAGCTGAGAAGTATGGGCTCAAACTGCCAGACGATGTACTGGAAAATGGTGGCACTGTCTCATCAGCTGAACCAGTTGATGTGGCAATTGATGAAGAAGAAGCGCAAGTCAAAGAGTCAGCATTTACCTTAGGTGTGCACACACTTTACAGGCTATCAACTGAGCCACCACTGTACACACCGCCTGTCGCTAAGCTAGAGAAGAAGGCAGCAACGATGATTGACGGCTCTCAAAGAACTATCATGTTTAATGCGCCAAGTAATATCGTGACTAACAAGATCATTACTCTTTCTAAGCAGGCGCAAGCCTTTACTTTGCCTATTGGCTACAAGATGAACAAGGCGAGTGCTGGCGATTTCATATTGATTACCAGCCAGCTTGCTTCTTTTGAACCAATATATGTTAAGGAGGCAAGCACACATTCACTTACTGGCACAGATGTTAATGGGAAAGTCTACCACCTTTCGCTATTCAAAAGCGACAAGCCAGGCGTCATATCTAAGATTTCGCAAGATAACTATCTTCTCACCGGCGATTGGAGCATATACAAAATTGCTTCTACGATCTCAACAACTAAGGAATCAATTGGTAACTTCACAATCACGGTAGTAAACCAGTCACCAAAGCTGTATAACATCAAGTGGGAAGATGGGCGAGATGTAACAATACCTGAAGCCAATTTGGGACGGTACTTAGCAAAGTATGGTATCCCAGATGCTCTTGCAGCTGCTATAACTGGCAAACTTGGCGACTCCACATCGGTTAATATATCACTTTACAAAGAAGATAAGCATCAGAGCGACACCGACGACACTTTAACTAGCATTAGTGCACTGAAAGCCAAAATAAAGAAAGTAGCAAGTGCAATGTATGGTACCATGTCTGCAGCACCAGAGATTAAACAACTTAACGATAGCTATCAACTGATATTAGCTATGATGCAACAAGCGCAAGACGAACAGACATATACAATATTGCAACAAGCCGCAATGGCTTTGGACGCTTTACTGCGATATTTGATACCACAAATGCAAATGAACCAGTATAGTGATTCTGAGTCGGCAAATGCATAACATGAGGTGATTGGGGTGTTGCCATATGCGAGGTTTGTTGCTGCCTGCAAAGCTGGAGGTTGGACTATTAGCCGTACCAGCGATTTTCTTGTTTCTGCTGGTTTTCCTGACCTTTCTGATTCTGAGTGGGAAGAATCGTCCACGGAATTAATAGAACGTTTTGGCACAGAGTTAATTGCACTTATTAGAGATGAAGATGCACCACCTGATTATAAAGCAGCACTCAAAATGTTCAAGAACAGCACGGTTCTTTTTTCTATCGTTATTATGCTTAATCAAGAACGGGGTACACCATACATAGTAGGTACGCTTGCGCGAAGTGGGCTCGGCGATTATTCAGTCGAGTCAGTTAATCTGTTTCAGCAGATATTCTGGGATACCTCACTCACAACTGAGGAGGAATTAATTGAACTAGCAAATAAGTGCAGACCGGATATGCGAGATGCAATCATTGCCTCGCTGAATAACAACTCTGTATCGCTGCTTATCGATTATCACCTAATTCCGCAAGTTTCTGCTGAAGAATATCTTTCGCTCATGATGTCAGCTGGTGTAAAGACATTGTACGATTACATAAACGGCAACATCGAAATTGAGAATCCATACTCCATAATTGCTGCAGGGTTGAAGGCAGCTGAGATACTGAAAAAGGATAAGAATGATATGCTGAACGAATTTGTGGATACAATTCAAAAACTCAGTATGATCCAGTCTAACCCTATGGAACAGACCGACCAGGATATATATGTTGACGATTTAATTAGTGATGAGCAAGCTATAAACAAGAAAAACTAAACTGGTATGGAAGGTGAAGCCCATTGGATAACTTCTCAAGCCTTAAAGTTGCCGAGGATCTCAATAAAAAGATATTAAGTATAGTACAAGAATCAGTGAAGAAGCTATTCCCAATCGAGAATGAAAATCGTCGATTGGAGCTTGTCAATATTGAAAGCATTGATATGCCAAGTGTCACTGACTTCCAAAGATACTATACTACTAAACTCAATCGTGGTACATGGTCATTGCGCGTGCGTGTTAAGTTGAGACTTGTTGATAAAACAAACAACAAGGTAATCGATGAGGCTACTACCACGTTATTTAATTTGCCAATAATGGGCCCAAATGACGCCTTCTTATTTCAGGGCAATGAATATAACCTTCCTACTCAGTTAAGGCTCAAAGCTGGCGTGTACTACACTGCAAAAAGCAATGACACGTATGAAAGCAAGTTCTTCCTGGAAAAGGGTGAGAACTTTAAGATTGTGTTTGACCCACGCAAATATACATTGCGTGTGATAATAGGCGGCAGGTCAGTTAAGCTGTTGCCTCTTCTTCGCGCTCTGAAATTAAGTGAAGATGACCTCAAACGAATTTGGGGAGCAGATACATACGAATTGGTTAAGCAAAATGACGATGGCGATCCAGAAAAGGAACTGCAGAGTTTCATTACTGGCTCATATAGAGATTATCAAAAGGCCAATTGGCCAATACCAATAGAACAAGATCCAGCGCAGGCTACTATAGAATACTTGAAGAATACACGAGTTGATAAAGATGTAATGAAAATCACAATGGATAAGGAAATAGACCACCTCAATCCTGAGTTAATTGCTGAAGCTGCAAAGAAACTATTTGATCTTGTAGCTGGCAATATAGAAGAACAGCAATCAACAAGCTTGATCTTCAAGAAAGCACATGCTCCTGAAGACTTTATACGAGACTTGCTAGACGAGCAAATCAGACTCGCAAAGGTAACTTTAGCACAAAGACTTCCTAGATTTGACCAAATTGATAGAATCATCCCCACGGGCTACTTACAGCGTCCTATATCCAATTTCTTTGCAAATAGTAGCGTAGTACAGTTGCAAATGCATGCCAATCCAATATCCACAATCCTTGCACTGAAGAAAGCAACTTACACAGGCGAGGGTGGTATAGAAGATCAACGTGCAATTACAAACGAGCAACGAGCTGTAGACCCATACCATTTCGGTTTCATAGACCCAGTGCACACGCCTGAAAGCGATCAGGTCGGTGTTACGCTTTATTTGAGTAACTATGCCACTGCGGCAAATGGCGAATTGTGGCAAACCTTTTATGACGTGAAGAATCGCAAAATGAAAAAATTACGTCCAATAGATTTGTATGATAAATACGTCTCATTCCCAGGCGAAGGTAAAATTAATAAGCAAGGCGAAGTCGAATGGAAGAATCCAACTGCAGTTAAAGCATTATACAAGGGTAAAATAATTCAGACTAACGCCGCAAATATAGATTATATACTGCCAAACAAATCACAGATGTTTAGTGCTGCAACTACATTATTGCCATTCTTACACAGTTTGCAGCCAACTAGAGGTATGATGGCATCTAAGCATCTACAGCAGGTAGTCGGCATAAAGAACAGAGAAATTCCACTTGTCCAATCTCAAATAGAGCCTGGCAATACTGAAGAAGAAGTCAACGGTGACTATCTTAAATTGATGTCGCCTGTCACCGGTACAGTTACAGATATAACTGACTTTGAAATAAAAATAAAAGACAACACAGGTAAGACACACACTGTAACCTATATCAGAAATCTACCAAGTTTCCAAGGCCAAACTACCGGATTTGATTTGAAAGTTAATAAGGGCGACCACGTCCAAAAAGGTCAGCTAATCGCAGATAGCATATACACCAAGGATGGCGTACTCGCTACTGGCGTCAATCTCAGAGTTGCATATCTCCCTTGGAAGGGTCTTAACTACGAAGACGGAATAGTCATTACAGAGAGTGCAGCTAAGAAACTAGCTTCAACGCATAACTACCTTGTTGAAATGAATTTGGATAACTCAGTAAGCACATCCAAGAATAGATTTACGGCGCTCTTCCCAACTGTATACACCAAAGAACAGCTTGATAAGTTAGACGACGATGGTGTGGTAAAAGTTGGTACTGAATTAGATATGGATGATCCAGTCATTCTCGCCGTCAGATTTGTCAAGCAGGATAAATGGCGTGACTTATCGCCATCCTTTATGAAGCTTAGCGACTACAGAAACGAGACGCAAGAGTGGTTTAAGGAAGTAAAAGGCAAGGTAATTGATGTAAAGAAGTTACCTGACACTATACGTGTTGTTGTGCAAACGGAAGAACCAACTATGGTGGGCGATAAGCTAGCAGGTAGGCATGGTAATAAGGGTACAGTTGGCGCGGTTATACCAGATTCCGAAGCGCCTAGAACGGAAGATGGCAAGCCTGTTGAGGTAATAATGAATCCGGCTGGCGTGCCATCACGACTTAATCCGTCACAGCTACTTGAATCGCTTGCTGGTAAGATTGCTGAGAAAAAAGGACTTAATAGATATGTTGTGGAACAATTCAATGTGGATAAGTTTAATGCAAAGAACCTACTTGAGGAAGCAAAAGCGGCAGGAGTGAAGGAAAAAGAGCGACTATTCATTCCTGGCGAAGGTTGGACTGAAACACCCGTATTTACTGGAATCCAATATGTAAACAAATTAGAACAGCAAGTTGAGAAGAAAACCAACTTACGTGAAGAATGGGGCTACGATCAAGACGAGCAACCACTTCGTGGCAGTGGAGAACATGGTGGCGCTCGTGCAATTGACCCATTAACTTTATATGCGCTACTGGCTCATAACGTACGAGATGTGCTAAGTGAAATGGCTACTTACAAGGCAAATAAGAACGATGACTTCTGGCTTGCAATTGAATTAGGTAGAGTACCGCCAGCACCTAAGAATACATTCGCGTTTAGAAGATTCGAATCACATCTCAACGCCGCTGGAATAGGAATTGACAAGAAGCCAAACGAATGGATAATTCGACCTTTGAAAGATAGCGAAATAAAGAAATTCGCACCTATAAGCATTAGCGACCCGAAGTTTATAAAAGCACACAACCTCGAGCCAGAAGAGGGTGGGCTATTTGATCCTAAAATATTCGGTGGCATAAACGGAGAGCAGTGGGCAAGAGTTGATTTGGTAACACCAGTGCTCAATCCTACATTTGAATCGGTTGTAAGACCGCTATTAGGTTTGAAGACTCAAGAGATGAAAGACCTCGTAAATGGCAAGCTCGGAGTTAACGAGCGTAATGAAATAGTACCTGAAAAGGATGCCAAATACTTCGGTGGCGAGGCTTTTGAACGACTGCTCAACGCAATTGATGTAGACAAGAAAATCAATGAACTCAAGCAGAAACTATTAAAGTCAGGCAATGACCCAGATGTAGTTGCCACTGACATAAAAACATTGCGTGTATTACAAGCAATCAAAAATAGAAGTATTGATCCAAAGGACTTCGTATTAAAATCTATACCCATCATGCCACCTAGGATGCGACCTGTATATCCGTCAGAGTCAGGCGACTTCCTGGTTATATCGCCTGTTAACTATAGATACCGTGATTTGATGCTATTTAATAAAGAGCTAGACTCACTAAAGCAGACAAATGCAATATCAGATGATGAGTTGAAGAAGAAATGGTCTGGCAAGTTGTATTCATATGTAGAAGGGCTCATAACCAGAGGAACGGATGACAAGCAAGAAGGGAAGGGCATACTGCCATTCTTAGCTGGTGAAGGTTCTCCAAAAGGTGGATACATACATTCAAAGTTACTAAGGAAGAGGCAAGAACTTTCTAGTACTCTTGTCATACAAAATGGTCCGGAACTCGGATTAGACCAAGTTGGTTTGCCAGAAGAAGCAGCGTGGAACTTGTACAAACCATTCATCATACAAAGACTTACCATGACTGGTTTTGATCTGAAGACGGCAAAAGACATGGTCAAGAATAGAGACGAGAGGGCAAAGAAAATACTGCTTGAGGAAACTCAACGCAGGCCAATACTCATTAACAGGTCGCCGTCATTGCATATGTACTCCATAATGGCATTTAAGCCAGTTTTAGTGCAAGACAAGGCAATGAAACTTAATCCACTAATAGTTGAAGGATTCAATGCTGACTTTGATGGCGATACTATGGGTGTCTTTGTGCCTGTAACAGAAGAGGCAAGGAAAGAATCATTCAAGATGTTACCATCTAATAGCCTTGTTAAACCATTTTCAGAAAATAGACTAATGTACAAGCTTAGGCAAGAATATGTGGGCGCAATATTCAATATCACAAAGTTGCCCAAAGAACTATCAAGGCCTGACCGTTCGTTCAGCGACTATCCTTCGTTATATGAAGCATGGGAAAAAAGACAATTAAAACATGATGATGTTGTGTTCTTTCAAGGAATTGTATCTACCGTTGGCCAGCATCTGATTAATGGGCTATTGCCAAAGCCACTGCGTGACTACTCAGGCCCTTGGGATAATAAGAAGTTAAGAAATGCATTCCAGAAGTTTGCTGGCATGGATAGAGAAAATGCCATAAAAATGCTTGACACGTGGAAAGATATAGCAAGAACTGCAATGATACGCGTACCATTCACCGTAAGCGTTTCAGATACTTTCGATCCAGACCTTCAAAAATTCAGAACAGAGCTTGAAGAAATAGATAAGATACCGGGTGAGAATGAAAAGAAAGAGAAAATAATGCAATTAACAAAGGAAGTTGACAATGCAGTCAAGGAAGAAGCTGCAAAGAAGTATGATGAGAATGGCTTCTATAACATGCTATACTCTGGAACGAAAGGCAGCATTGACCAAGTTAGGCAAATGGTCTTTGCACCAATTGCTGTTACAGACCATAAAGGCAACTTAATAACTGCGACTATAAAGCATAGCTATGGTGAGGGACTAACGCCAAGTGAGTATTTTGCCTCAACATTCGGTGCAAGACGTGGAATTTTGGAAAAGAAAATGGGTGTATCCGAGCCTGGCGCTATAACCAAAGAGCTAATCAATAACTTAGCAGACTTGGTTGTAGTTGAAGATGACGACCCAGACGATCAAGGCATACCGTACAATCCGAAAGTTACTCCCGTTGTTGACCGTGTACTCGCTCAGGATGTTGTCGTAAATGGCAGAACGATAGGCAGTAAAGGTGAATTAGTAACTCCGAAGATGCAAGCGGACTTTGAGCAATCGAATGTGGATCTTGTGTACGTTAAGAGTCCAATAACATCAACTATTCGAGATGGCTTATCAGCCACGTCGGTTGGCGCTTCAATTGAGGGTAAACTGCCATCCAGAGGCAGAAATGTTGGAATACTTGCGGGGCAAGCGCTCACAGAACCATTATCACAGTCCACATTCAATAAATTTCACACTGGCGGTGTGGCAAGTTCAAGGTCGTTCGACTTGCTTGAAGTTGTCGATACATTGCTACACGCAAAAGAAGGCACACGTAATACTGCTGTACTAGCTCAGAAGACTGGTCGAGTTGAAAAGATAGAAAAGGGTGCACTGAATACTAAAGTTGTCACAATTGAAGGTGTTAAGCATACTGTACCAGCAATAGCCGAGTTAAAAGTTAAAGTAGGTGACTACGTACGCAAAGGTCAGCCTATAACTGATGGTATCGTGTCGCCAATGGAAGTATACAGACTACGAGGCCCAGCTGATGCAGAACGTACGTTTGCAGAACAGTTGAAGACATTTGCCGAAAAGGGCGGAATTGATATAAACACGGCTGGTACAGAAACTCTGGCGAGAGGAATATTTTCAACAGTTGCAATTCTAGACAATAACAATGATCAGAATCTGCCAATAGGTTCGTATGTGCCTGTTAGCTTTGTAGAAAAACTCAATAAGCAAAAGTCCGGAGTTAAGGAATTGCCAGTCGATCAAGCAATTGGTAAGAAACTAGCTGAGAACGTTCGAGATATATTAAATACGACCGTTATAGATGAGGATATTGCAAAAGAGCTGAAAGCATATGGAGTCACTAAGGTAAAAGTGTACGATGATGTCATAAAGACAGTGCCAGTCGTCCGTGGTACGCTGATGCAATCGCTATATAAGGAAGACTGGATGCACAAAATGACATACACAAGAATAAAACAGACGATACCATGGGCAGCAGCCAGCGGTGAAAAGTCGCCTGCAGACACATCGTCTGCTCTATCAGCTTGGATGAAGGAAGTAGGAATAAAGCATAAGCCATCAGGTAAGTATTAAAAAGGGGTGATGTGATTGAAGACACAAGTGGCAAAATGTGTTGAGCAAGTAAGCGAGAATGGAACTTTTGTACTAGTTAATCCAGTATCAGGCAAGATATATTCTTTTCAGCCGTCAAATACGCCAGTTTCATACGTACCGGTTGATCAGACTACTACAGTAGCGGTAGAAATGCCACCAGACGAATTTGCCCATGAATTTGAAAATGGGTTATACTACTCAGACTCAGACCATGCATTCTATCGCGGTTGGAATACAAAACAGAATTTAGCGTATGCATACGTCTCATCTGGTTCCACAATCCAGATAATGACGCCAAATATTGCAGATAGCTTTATGTGTGGCGTTACACTATCAAAGGAAGAAACTGGCCAATTGGTTTTGCAAAGTCAAATACCAATAATAAACGGTGTTGGGTCTTTTACTTTCCCTGACCTGGAGGAAGGCAGATATACATTCAGAGCATATTCTGAGGATTATGGCAGATTAACTATAGAAATACACTACATACCTCAGAAAGTAGCAGAACAAGTAACCGAAACTGAACAATATAACCAGTTCATTGGTCTAAATAAGACGCTTAGCGAACTGACAAAGCTAATTAATTCTGGCGAACTTACTCCAGAAATGTTGCAGAGTATCTACAGTGATGTGCTAAATCAACAAAAATTCATTAACTCAATTTCCGAAGAACAAAAAGAACAACTCAACCAGATACCATCCCAATCATCATCTTCGATCTTGGCGACTATCAATGCACTATTCAAGCAGATAAGTGAGCGAAACAAATAACCTACCATCAATCGACCAATCCTCCGGGACAATCAACATCTCGGGGGATTTTGTCCTGCATAATATTCTTGCAAATATGTCTTTATTAAGTTACAACGATGTGATATAATACATGAGAAAGATAACAGCTAAATTTCAGTCAATACATTTCTAACTGGTATAGCTATAATTTAGTATTTAACTCAAATCTATTATCCATGCGTATTCAAACAATGTTTATGCTAAAATGGAAGTGGAGTTCCAATTTAGTACGAGAATTTTGGAAGTAGACTACCAAATTAGTCGGAAGCGAGATGGTGCGATGGAACACAAAACATTCAGATTTGATTCTAAGTGGAAAGATAGGCTGTGGTTGAAACGTAACAAGAACATAATAATGCGACCTAAGAGGAGCTATTGTATTAGGGCTAGGATTATTAGTGTTGCGAGGGGCAAACCTAGCAACGCGTATGGGGATGGTGAGTGTATGGACTGGGAATTTGGGGATTGACTGCGGTTGGGGAATTGGATAACACTCTACCTATTAAAGGGGGGGATAACGTGCTTGCATGCATGGCTGATTCTAGCGGTGATTTGCTAAATGTAATAAGTAAGGTCATTAAAGTAGGCTTTATTGATAAAGTTACCTTGAAGGGATTTCATGACGTTGCAAAATTCAATCTAGACGACGATGGCAAGATGTATATATTCCGAAATCCGTTTGAAGGCTCTGATGAATTTTTGGTAGGAGTATTATCACTTTGGCTAAACGATTTTGACGATGTACTGGTCATGGCACAGCGTGTTGTAAATACCTTCCAACTTAACAACCTCAAGAACATCTACGTGTGTGAATTAGGTCCATCCTCTTTCAAGAAGCTCATAAACGATTTCAATTTCATCCCGTACATGTGTATAACAGAGATGGATCACGAGATTGTAAAAACAATATCACGTGATAAGGAGGTATATGCATGATACTATTTGCTGGACTGACCGAGGAAGCATGGCCACGCATTTGGGCTTTCAATAAATTGGAATCGAATATGTATGAAGAGGAAGCACTATCTAGTGACCTACCAGTTTACTGCATTTACCAAGACGAAATGCTCAAATCGATATTAGGCCCATACGACAATTTCTACATTGAGCCATTGCATTACTACAATTGTTGGAATCACAAGATAGTAGATGGGATTGATGTGTTTGACACAGATGGTGATGAGTTTACTATTACAAAAGAAGATCAGACAAGCAAACGTGGAAATCGCAAGATAGGCAGATACAAAGTATTATCAGTTCCATATTCTGAAGTATTAGAAAAAGAGTTATGGCGTGGCGTACAGAAAGAACTATGCTACTTCAGTACGGCCAACATATTGATTCTAGTAGCTGAACTAGGCAGACGAATAGCAGATACCGTTATATTCCGCTCTCAAATACTACAGGTACCAGTTGACCAAGTACTTGAAAGCGAGTGGTATAAGGACGTGCTAGCGTATGTGACTTATCAATGTATTAGGAAGATGAATACTGATGTGCAAATGCGTTTTGTTAAGAACGAACAATTTTCCGAAATTGATAGTGTTAAGACAAGAGGTAGGAGCCTAAACCAGATAGTGTTTACAAAAGCATTGGATGAATTGCAACTAGCATTGATGCCAGTCATTGAGAATGTGCTTAACAATCCAGGAGATTTATTCCTCGTTGATGAGGGCAACAGAAACCTAAACAGCAAGTGTATGCCAGCCAAACAACAAGATAGAGCGCACGATTTCGTTGCTTCACTATTTGATTATTCGTATTGATACAACAAAACAAGAGGGGCATTTGAGCCCCTCTTTTTTTATTCGTCTACAAATATAAGCGCTTGCACTTTCATTGTCTTACTTCCGGGATAATCGTATTGGTATACTCGGAACTTGTTGCCAGACCATGCAGTGAAGTGCGTCAAATAATTTATTTCTTCGGTTGCATCTAGTATAGTAAGAACCACAGCAGCTATATTATTACTGACCGGCAATACTATTTCAAACCACCTGCCTGGGCAAGTGAAGAACGTAGTTGCATACGCAAGAACGTACGAGGTTGTCGGTGAACCCAAACTTGCTAGCACTCCAATATCGCTTTTTGCCTGATCTATCATCTCTGGTATTTGCATGATTGCAAAATTGTTTGAGACGCTTTCGTCTACCGAAGTTGTTGGCTCTGCACTCCTCTTTGTCACTTGAATTTTCTCGGCTGCGTAGTAAGGCTCGCCATTCTTTAAGAACAGTCTATCTGCTTCTTCTTTTGTAATATACTGTGGATGTGCATGATCTCTTCTTGCAAAATTTTCTGGACCATACAGCGTATTGTTTTCTATAAGCTGTAGCGCATTAGCTACCGTATCTGTTTTCTTGTAGTAAGTGTCATCGTGATTGTGCGTTTTCAAAGCAAAGTCGCCGGCAGTATAGCCATTAACTTCAAATGCCTTTTCAACAATTTCATTTTTGAGCAGATATTCAGAATGTTGATGTGATGCAGGTGCTAGGTTTTCAGGCAGTACTCCGCCAACCTTTCTCGATACTATTTTTGGTTCACCAACTCTAAAATAATCATGCGTATGTTTGGCAGGTGCTAAGTCATCTATCGATAGAATAACTCCATCAATTACTATATTACGTGCATAGTCTACTGTCTCTCCAATTTTTACATACTCATCGTGCGTATGATCTGCTGTTGCTAGTTGGGTAATATCCACTCCATCGATTGTGTAAGCACTGTCGACGCTGGTATATTCTTGGTCAGCCCAATCAGGGTCTGTTGCTCGATTGACTTTCCAAGAACCTATTGTATACAGAGTTTCGGCGAGCGTTTGAAGACCTTTCTTGAAGTTCTTCGTAATCTGTGAGATCGCAAAAAATACTTTTGATTTCCTCAATGCTGTTCCATTTGCCATTGCTGCGCCTCCTCACTTACACATTGCGACGAGTGTGTATGGAAAGCCATTATTCGTAACTACAATTTTTGTCCCTGTGGTACCAACACTGATTTTAAATTTAGTTGGGTCAAATGGCCGTTCGTACAAGGATAACGAAGGTGAAACTGTACTACTCATTGGAATTGGATAACGTGCCATAAATGTTTTAAAGTAAGCATTTGTGGTTACATCTAAGTTACTTGTCAAACCGCCAACTGTCATTCTCACTGATAATGCCGCTTTTGGGTATGATATCGTCTGCTTATTGGTGACCGTGTAAACATTTTGAGCTATAATTGTTTTGCCATACTCTTTATCCGCTACTAACCAGTGTGTTGGACTGTCTTTAGTCCATTTCTGAACAAACACTACGGGCACAACACCCGCATTTGTACTTGGCACTTTAATTACACCCATTGGAATTATACACAGAGAATATAACATATCGGCAACTGAACCAGCTAACCCGCCAACAAAAGGCCAGCCGCGAGCATTATTAAAAGGTGCTGCAATCGCTTTGGCAATTGAATTCCAAATTGCAGAGAAAAACTGTGATATTAGTGTTATAGACAATACAAACATGATGCCAATCGTGTAATATAACGTATCGACTGCCGATATAATTCCAGTGCTGGTTGGCGATGTTATCCCTATGTAAAACGTATTAGCTGTATATTCTGTTACTTTATAGTCTTGTGCGGTATTATTGCCACGGGTTTCAGCAGACGTCACTGAATTATAAAACTTGACAGAAGTGGTTATCGGAGATGGATCAGTTACGTTACCGCTTGTTGCATCTAAATTAACAGCCGCTCTTCTAAGCGTTGGTTCAAGCTTTTTAGCTGTTTCACTGTTTACGAACATTACTACGAATTCGGTTATTCTATTATTACCATTGTTGTACACTAAATTAAGGTTAGCATCACAAACATCCACTCCAGTTGCCGTCAGCTTTGTTGATTTTAGCATATCTTCCCATTCTTGTTTTGGAATGCCGGTTATTGTAGAAAGCTCGCTTGAACCGATTAGGTTGTAATTACTAAAACTCATAGTTCGGTCAACGGATGAGGTATTTACTTTGCCTTGAATAATGTGCAGTTCTCTGCCACCAACAGTCAATGATTTGGGGGCAACTGCTTTCTTGGACTTGTACGCGGTAGTTGTGCGTTGAACGTATACGTCATCATGATTGTGCTGTACGTCTGAGAGTTCTGTTGGACGTTTGCCGCTAAGCTTCTTTGCTTTTGTGGCCATCTCGTTTAATGATAGAAATTGCACATGCTGATGCCCTATTTGCGCAATTAGCTTATCAGGTTTCACAACAAGTTCAACGCCATCAACTGTAGCTACAATATTTTTTGCCTTATCCATTGTACTAAAGTTGCCAACGTCTATCATAATTGGATTCTCAATTCTTAGCACTGAATTGCGCAGCGTGGCATAGTAAGTTGGGGAGCTTCCACGCGGGATTGTTATAACCTGCTTAATTTGTATTTTTGCATTGGACCAATTAACCGTTTGAAGATTAACATCAGGAATCTGTCCACCATTCATGCACAGTTTCCAGCCAAGCCATTCGGTACCGTCATGTATGTTAGTAAACACTTGAATTGTGGATTCAGGATTGTCAGAATCGTAAATCCAACTAATCTTGCTATTATTTGGATTTGTCAATAATGAAATTGAATATTCTGGTGATACACGTGTCCATGTGTATTGCAAATCAGCACCACCATATCTGATCTTCAAGTAGTCTATAAGTGCATAGTAATACAAAGAAAATGCAAGTTGTGGCTGAGGAGGTGTTGAAACAGGCTCCTCTGGTGTAGATGGTCCACCTGTAGTTGACGGATTTTGAGGTAATATAATTGGCTCACCCGTAGGCGAGTAATGCTGAACTGAGAACACTATTTTTCGTATGTCTTCTGTAAATGGTCTATTAGAAGCAACTAAAGTATTATTAATGTATATAGAAACTAACCCACCAACTCTTACAATTTTGACCTGTACTGGAGTTGTTGCAACCGCAGAACCAAATGGCGCACCGTTTATATATGCTCTGAGCCGTCCAAGTGATGTGTCAAGCGTATCAAAGTTACCAACCCTGAGTACACATTTGCCTGCCGAGTTGATCAAATTTACAGTTATGGAACCCATATTCTCATTCTTTGCCTCAAACTCAAGTGCTGTCTCGATTTGAAAATCCAAAGTTCCAAAATTCATTCTGTATTCTACGCCTTTTGGAACGAGGTCGTCGTATGATGAACTTATAAGTGGCACAAATTTAAGTTTATTGTCTGCCACTTCTACGCTGGACACATTATAGTAACTCCATTGGCTTTCTGCTGGCACTTCTGTAAACTGCTCATAGTTAACTTCACTAGAGAAGCTCGCTTCTATTGTAAGAATATTCCCAGCGACATTCATGCCAGAATCGAGTGTGCCTTGTGAAAGGTCTTCTACTATTTCCGTTACATTGGTCTGTACATCTGCTGTGTTTGTAAATGTTTTTTGGCTATATTCTGGATGCGTATGCTGTTTCTTACTGAGATTATCTACAGACACATTATTAAGTGTAAGTGCATCGTCTATCTCAACGATGCCGTCTGGCCTTTTATCGATGTATCCTGGGTGTGTATGCTCTTTTGCTGCGAAGTATTTTGAATAATTAAGCAGGTAAGTTTTGTCCGCTATTTCACCTCTCCGCAAATATTCTGAATGCTTATGTTTTTTTAGAGCCAAGCGAAGCGCTCTATCTCCACCAGTTGTTACATCTCCAAATAGCAGCTGATTGTACATAGCCTCGTTATACACAGACGAGCTATTACCTATGTTAGAATCTCCCACAGATGTACCCACTTGCGAACCAGACTGCTGCCCAAAGGCAAATGGCGTAGGAGCATTTTCATCTGGTGCTTCAAACACAAAACCTTTGACATCCAATGCTTTTTTTGGCTTGATATTTAGTTGTTCAAAGAAGCCTCTGAACTTCCTAATTGCCGGCCTTATATTTACATTCATGTAACAGCCTCCCATTCTTCGGGCTTGCAAAAGCCAACAAGTGCATTTTTCTTATCCAGCGCGCGGATATACTGATATGGTATCCTTATTGTACGCTGTTTGGTAAGCTTGCCATCGATTTTGACATATACACAGTTGTTCTTAAGTTTGTAGCTGAAGCTTACTGGATCGGCCTTGGCAACACCGATGTAGTCTGTGTACACCTGTGTATAATCTTCGGGCCAACCGATGAATACTTTGTTCAGTGGTTTGACAAATGCATTTATTTGTGCTGGCTCGGCAGTATTAAAGCTTAAAACAACGTTGCTCATTGTCAAATAATGAAATGTGCTAATTGTTGTTTCTGGCAAATACAGCACTTGCTTTGTTTGTATTTTTGCGTTCTGCCAATCTATATTTTCAGAATCTAAATCAGGAATTTGCCCACCATTTGTACACTGTTTCCAGCCAAGCCAGTTAGTTCCATCAAATACGTTGGTGTATACCTCGATCGTGGCAATATCACTGCTTGTTTCTTTTTGCCATGATATTTTTGAACTTGATAATGGCGTAGTGAATGGTAATGTATATTCGGGAGAAACTCTAGTAAATTGTGTAGTATGACTTGCAATACCAGGATATATAGCTAGATTTTGAACATCCATATAAGTGATCATTCCGTTCCACGGCCAGCGCGAATTTACAAAGATTATTTTAGTAATATTGTCTGGGCAATATATATTTGACAGTGCTGTTTTGCCATCAATATAAACATTCACATACCCGTTTACACGTTCAACTCTTATTCTTGCTGGTGTATAATCACCATAAGCAACACTCCCAGTCTGGTTTTTGATACTAGCGTATTTAGCTGCATAGTCCTCGATGTTAAATCCAACAAATCCGATTTCTCTATTAAGATCATCAATAAACACTATTCCAGCCCGCGCATATCCATACACACGAGCGATAGCAATTGTTGTCTCGAATACGAAATCTTGATCATAAATTGGAAAAGAAAGCTCAAGCCCCTTAGGATATGTATCACTCAAGTACGAGTCACTTCTTGGAGTTAATCGTAGTGCATTATTTACGATACTTGCATTATCGATATTGTTATAGTTCCATTCGGGGCCTGATGGCACTTGGGTAAAGCTGGATATAGTAAAGAATTGCTCTAATGTAATTGATTCTTTCTTAATTTTGGCTGTCCCTTCCATTGTCCCGTCTGATAAGTCTTCATTAATAACGAACTGTGTTACTTCTGATGAATTAGTGGTAATGCCCCATGCTTTGATTGATTGAAGCAATTCGGGATTCCACCAAAAAGCCTTATAGCTATAGTTACTTTCTTCACTGTTAGTAGGCATAAATTCAAAGTACGAGTTGACCCATTTTTTAGCAGGCAAGGAATATAGTGAATTGAAGTAAGCTAAGTCAAAAGAGCATGATGAACTAGCTGGTGAACCGCCGTATGCAATTAATGTTTTCTTTGAAGCTGGGTAGATATAGCTTTCGCCAGTACTGTTGCCAGCTTTTGGCATTTTAGATGCAAAGCCTGGCCAAAATAGTCTTTCATATGTTACATTAGGAAAGTTATTATAAACTCTTGCTACACCAATTACTCCATCTGCAGCATTGAAACCAAGAGGCAATGCGAGATAACCTTTTGATTGTGTGTAAAGTATTGAGTTTTCATATATAGGCTTTTCACCGGTATCACTAATTTTGTTGCCCCTCATTAATGAAATTGTTGACTCTGGAATATAGTAGTCAAATACATATACTTCTGCTACTGGGAATGCATAGAATGTATCAGAATATACTCTACTGTTGACATATACATTTACTAGTCCATCAAGAAAATCAACTTTCCCACTGACAGTAGTGGTGAATTTGTATGGTCCATTGTATAACTCTACTGTTGTGGTATTAAGTAAGGAATCATATAGCCAAGTAGCACCATACATATTGTAGATTGAAGTACTACTTCTTGTAGGACTACTTATTGTATTTAATACTATCTTTGAGGACGGATAGATAGAAAATCCTCTCGTGTTTGTACTATCAAGTAATTGAAACACAGCCCCGAAACCATCATCGGAGAGTGCTCCAGGATTAGGTCGTATAAGAATAGTACCAGAGTCCATTGTTGGAATTGTTTTTGTAAGTTTTCCAGCAAATGTTTCATTAAAGTTGGTCGCCAGTGGGACAATTGATGGTGGTGCAATTGTAATAGCCTGCTCAAAATTTGCGGTTGCTGGAGAAGCCACTAGATTAAAAGCAGTGATCCAAATCGTTTCTTTTGTCTGAGCAAGTGTTGTATTGTTTATTTTCAATACAAAAGGAATAGAAAACGAACCAGATAACGAAATTTTTTGCCAATCACCGGTTGCGGTAGTAGATGTACTGAATGTGCTTGTACCTACTATACTAAAATTCCAATTAGTTCCCGCTCTTGCTTTGAAAAAGAAATATAATCTAGCACTAACTCCTGCTGTTAGCGATTGAAATAACAATCTTACATTCTGAGTGTTTTGAATATTAGAAATTTTCAATGGATTAATAAGCCCACCATTTTTTAGTGTAGTATTCATATCAACTGTAGCTTGGTCTGTTTTTACATCATTTGCATCAGATGTTACAAGCATAGAAGAGTCTTTTGGTATTGCTTCATTTTCAGACAATAAATTAATAATTAGTCGCCTTGGCATTACTGCTGATGAATCAACTAATGGGTCTAGTCCTTCTTCAGTAAAATTTACATCGTACGACTCTAATGGGTAATATCCTGAGCTCACACTTGGAAACCAAACATTTGACGTCAGCGTGCCAAACGTCGTAAATGCCCTACTTCGCTCCGCATATGGGCTTATTTCAGATAGCGAGTCAAAATCCGTGAAAAAGTCGAATACTTTCTTTGGATCGTTGTAGTTTACAGCCTGCGCCTTGATTTCCGAGAGCCCAACTTTGAACGTCTGACTATTTGCGTTAGAATCTACATACTCATCAGGCAATCTGATCCATAGTGCAGCTGGATTGTCCTTCTCGTCGTACTCATACCAGAATGGAATATATTTTGTTGTTATGTCGCTAGTTATATTTGACACTGCATAACGATCTGGACCACGTGATACAGAATTGGCCACGATTGAGGCATAAGTGTAGTATGTTGTAAAATCAGCTATATCTTCCCTTATATACACAGCTGCAAACCTATCTGATAGTGAGCCATTAAGCACATCGCCAATAAGTGCTGTATAAATGTATTTTGGCTTGGTTGCCTTGGTATCTGTTTGCATTTTTGCAAACGTATATGCATCCATATTTTTGAGACTCATCTGGATTACTGCGCGTGTATATGCTTTGCTTCGGTCTAAATTGTATACGTAATTCTTTACTCGTGAGTAGATATAAAGGAGCATTGAGGCATCAATTGGCGCTTCTATATCTGCACAGACAAATTTGTTCTGCAAATCGGTGTTCTGAACTGTATATTCCATATACGCCCTTATAAATTTGTATGAGTTGAATTGTACGTCTGCTACAATCTTGCTGTTTATATACATTTGTTCTCTTGTCTTGTTGTAAACTGTGTAAACTGGTCTGGAAATCACATATCTATTCAAAGTTTGAGATATTATCGAGGCTGAAAGCTCAGTTCGAATATAAGCGTTTTGTCGATTGAGATTGTATACATTCTTTGTTATCTTTGATTGGACAAATCTATAACTGAATGCAAAACCAATTGGTGAAGTCAATCTTGCCAATGCATATTTGTTGAGGTAAAATGCCCCTTGAAAATCGCTAGAATCAGGCTTCTCATCCAACGGTTTTGGCATTCTAAAACTGTTTCCACGATATGAATAACTTCTATATGCTCCAAGTATTTCTTCAAAGCTTGATGAAAGTGAGTAATCTAGTCTGGCTACTGAAGGGTCTATAAACAACTTTAATTCGCCGAATCGCTGTTGTAACTCCACAAGATTGGTTAATGGTCGCCCAAGCTTCACTGTCATTCCATTTCTTGCGTCAATGTGATTAGTTAGAGGCGCAGAGTAACTGCCTTTATCAATAACAATATATTCCCCTGCGTCGTAATAGACTACTTCCAAGTTATCTGACATTCTCAGTATCTTACCATCTACAGGGGCAACTGGTAAGTCAAGAATTATGTTGATTATACCTAATAACGCTTCTGCCTTTCTATGTCGAGTAAGCAGTTTGCTTATCAGCTTTACTTTCTTTGCAAGCTTATTCCTATCATTGCCATACAGAGAAATAAGGATGTCGCCTAGTTGCCCAAGTTGTTTTGCAGAATCAATAAGATAATCATTTACAAATTGCAAGTCATACAACAAAATACCGGTTACTGAATCACCATGCTCGTTATATACGGTTATGTGGTCTTTACCGACCGCAATGTTTTCGGGTGAAATGTCTATTGGATTGCCATCAATAAATAGTTGTGCCTTACTATATCCTGAGACATCGGATATTGGGAATGTGATAATACCCATATTGTCATCAATGACTGCAGTTTGTGTTGATTTTATGTAATATGGCAGATATGATGTCACAGGTGCATTTTGCGGTGCAGTGAGAGCAATTGCGCTTATGCTATCCGCAGCACCGTTTTCAAAGAGCATCTCAATGTATTTTGATGGTAAAAATTCGTAGTTGCCTACTTTTATTCGTTCACCCATTTAATCACATCCCAGCCTAATCGGTAAATAGATAATCAACACCGTATAGTAAGTGATTTGAAGAAGTTGCAAATGTCATTAAGTTTGGATAAGGCACAATATTTTGGAAACTTTGTAGTGATACATTACCTTGCATCTTGAAAAATCCGAATGCCGGAGTCACTAATTTAAACTGTGCCAATTTTAGACTGTTCGCGCCGCCAGTAACTATTTGAACTGCGGAATTAACAGTAGAAGTGCTAAGTACTGCATATGAGCTCAAATTAGCATTCAATAGTTCGCCTGCTATCGAGCTATTCTGTAATCTTGCGCCTTGTAGCCAAACAGGTATGAATGATTTTACAACCATTTCAGAACACAAATAATGGTTCTCTTTTAGTATATCTTCGTAAGTGCGAATACTATTTGCAACAGTGTAATTTACATAAACAAAATCACCAGCTGTGAAGTGTGTGGTAGCTGGATTGAATATTATTAATATTCTATCGTGTGGACCAAATGTTGTTGCTCTATTTAGAGATACAACTGTGTAGTCCACATTTTCTTTCAGATACTGGCCACGGAATTGTATCGACGATATATCACATATTGCCAAGTCACTGAAAAATAATACATATGGTTCATTGTCTCCACCATTTAACTCACCGGCAAATAACTTATCAAGATAATCTGCTCCCAATGTATTAAGAAAACTGTTAGAGAGGTTCGTATCATCAGATGGCAATATATCTCTGTAATCGCTATTTGTACTTATTGGTGGAAGTATTGTGCCAATTGCCAATTTAATTTGAGAATGTAGGGTTGAGTATTTAACAGGCGTCAGGATTTGAGCAACATCTGAATAATCTGTCTTTATATACACATCAATGAATCCACCAATGTGTACTGGTGGTTTAGCAACAATCAGATCAGAGAACATATACGGGTGGTCTGTGGAGACTATTTGCACATAGTCTATAGGCAGTTTCAGCTTATAAGCTATATCAGCCTGTACTTGCTCCGGACTAAGGCCGTAAACTGGAGATTTCAAGTTTAATGAGACCGTTCTAAGTGCTGCGTCAATTGATGTATCCATACTGCCTGGTTGACTAGTTACTACACGTGCAGTTTCGAAATCATTCGAATTAAGTGTAACAATAGTATCGGTTGGCACAGAAACTGCTGGATCAACACAGTAAAATTCTACTGTAAATGTAGAAGTGCCATTCGGATTATTTTGTGCAACGAACTGCTGATTCTTGAATGTATGGCCATCATATTCAAAGTACAATTCATCTTGTTCAAACGTTCTGCTTAACATTCTAAGAGCGCTGAGAAATTCCAGAGTCGGTGTTATTTCCACAGTACAAATCGATGGTGCTACATTAATTTCATCAAGCCCAAGCATTCCGAGTAGTTCATTTACGAGGTCAACGTTTTCAGCTGTAACGTTTCCATCCTTTAGTTGCCTGATTATATCCGATGTCTGAGATATTGATTGAATATACTGTTGAAAAACATTTGCAACTGGAATGATTAAATATCTGTACGCTGGTGATAATGGACTTACGTCTATTCCCATTGACTGATATGTATCAATTAAGAACTGTTCTGCATTAAAAGGCACGGTCACACCTCCAATGTAACTGCTTTCGTTCCAGCTTTAGTTTTTACTTGCAACTCTACAATTGCCTTATCATCCTCGAAATTAATACTTTTAACCTTGAGCTTATCCAGCGTCTGCTCAGGGCCGTAAGCAACAGTAGAGGAGGATTGATTATACTTTACCTTTGATTCAATTAATGCAAAGAATGAATCAGGATCGGCTTTCAATTTTATTTTATTGTCTACTGGGTCGCTATCAGGTTCAAATAATATGTCCTTTATGGCCTCAACTATTAGTGCTATTAATGCTCTGAACCCGCTTAATAGTTCAATACTAGATTCATCACTGCTTAGCCCAATATTAAGCACCATCCTATTTTTTCCCTCCTTTGCTATTCTTGCCCTTCCCAAACGCTTCTCTAAGAGCATCCTCTATTCCAGGAATACTATCTACACTACTATCGATTGTAGGTTCTATTGATTGTATTACACCCTTTGTCTGTTTTCCGGGCGTGCCTACGTATTGCGATATCCAAGCATCAGCTTTTTTGATTAGGTCATCATCATCTATAGGCGTTGCATTCTTAATTGAGTTGTCGATTGCTTGTGAAGCAGTTCGAGCCCAAGGCGGTGCCGCATTTGGATTGATCTTTGCATTATTTATGTTTGCCAATGCATCGTTTGCAACTGCATTCAGCGTACACCAACTTAATTCTATCTGTGAGAGATTTTCTATTGTATTTGACAAGCGTACTACTGGGTCTACATACTTAGCGGCAAACTTTTCAGAGTACTTCAGCACTTTATCTTCAGCAAATCTCTCTGGATCTTCCATGATATTCGCCGCATACTCTGAAATCCACTGCCAGTCTCTTACTGCTGGATAAAGTGATTTAGGTATATAGTCCAATACCGTTAATGCCAATCTTTGGCTAAGCAATTCATTGGTACGTTGCATTTCTTTATTCGCATCGCAATTTTGCGACAACTCTTTTAATTTCGCTGCTGCATTCTCCATTCCAGCAGTATCAAAATTTGAAGCACTGTTGATTAAGCTATTTAAAGCATCGTAAGCCGCATCGGGTTGTGGCACTTTGTATTTATTAGCTGCGTTCATGGTCATATTGACATAGTTGTTAGTTTCGCGGATAAATTTAGAAATTTCGTATAATGTGCCTTCACGCTTCTTTGGCGTTGCTAATAATTCTTGACGACGATTTCTAATTATCTCTGAAGGCATTTGTGCGGGCATATGACCACACTCCTTACGTTAAGATACATAAAATCCAGAAAGCGAAACGGACAAAATTGGTTGAGAGAAATTCACCGAGAAATTTAATGGCCGTACATTCATGTTAATATCTCCTGACTTCACTACGACTAGTCCGTCGGTTGTATTAAATGAATCGGCAATTTGCTTATAATCCTCGCCGTAATCTTCCAATGTTATGTTGCCTGAAATCGATAATTCAATAGGTTCTATTCTAAAACGCTGAACGTAATTGTATTTAGTAGTTGGATAAACAGTAGTAATTGAATTTGCGATCAGTGTAATAGATGTAACTTTCAAATTGCTGAGTACTATCGGTGAATTAGATGTTTTTGCATTATTGTTTGATGAAGGCTCAACTTGTTTTTGAAGGCTAAGCGACACAGTTTGCAAAACTGGTAGACCTTGGGCGATCTTGACGTCTGGAATTTTGCCAGCTGTAAGTTTGACATTAGCAGGTAGTTGACTGCTATCGTGAATCGTAATAAGAAAATTCATTGTTACTGAATCACTCATATTACCAGACCAAGTCATTGATACACTTTTTATGGTGCCCGTCTTTATATCAGTACCATCAGCTATTACCGCTATCATGCTTGGAAGGATTGATTTGGTAACATTTGGATTGAAAAAATCGCCCATTAGCTTCTGTAATGTATTAATTCCGTCACTTAACATATGTATACAACTAACAGATACACTTTCTGGTTGAGCTATATACGACTCAAAATATACCACAGTGTCAAACGTCACATATGGGTTTTGCGCTCTAGAGTGGCTAACGTTGACATTGACGACTGCGTTGTCTGCAGCATACATTACTGTTTTTTTATCGCTAGAGTAAACTCTAAATTTCACCATACACTCTCAGGACCTCTACTCCCTGTTTTGTTACTTCACCTTGTTCATCTATATAACCCCATGCCTTTAATGTTGAGATTGCAGTTGCATCATAGAATGTATTTGGACCAACATTGCCAAAATAGATTTCTCGTAGTATTTTAATTGCCTCGTCTGGCAGATAGCCATACTTTGTCACTTCAATCCCCCCCCTTGCCTTGGTAACGGCAATATTGAGTAATTGTATTCTTGCATTTTAAAAGACTGATTAGTTTCCAAAAGATGTTATTATTTTCATAGAGATTATATATCATCTGCTTGGTATCCGCAGTCTTAAACTGGTCATGTACATATTTTCGCGTGGTAAGAGAGGGGAACGCAGTGGGAACAGTCAAACCAAGTTATTTTGCTGAAGCAATACTAACACTAGGCAACAAGCCATTTTCTCTTGCTGGCAGAAATTATTTAAGATTTGTTCACGATAGCATACATCCAAACATAATATTGAGGACTGGAAGACAAGTAGAAAAGAGTACCACGTTAGCTGTTCATATGCTTACTAGAGCATTGTTAATTCCATATTTTAATGCGCTTTACGTGTCACCTTCTTCTAAGCAAACAAGAATATTTTCTTCCCAGAAGCTTAATACATTTATCAGCGGTAGTAAATTCATTCAACAGTTTTATCTCGATTCTTCGTGCGTGGATAGAGTGTTTGAGAAGAGTTTTACAAATCAAAGCAGAATTGTATTAGATTACGTGTACAATACGCCCGATAGAGTAAGAGGTATCTCAGCAGATTCTGTGTACGTAGATGAAGTGCAGGACATACCAAAGGACTTTCTGCCAGTAATATTTGAAACTATGTCACATAGTCAATATAAATGGCGATTATTAGCTGGTACACCGAAAAGGTATCAGAACACAATAGAATATTACTGGGGTCTTTCATCTCAGACAGAGTACGCAATAAAATGTGATAGCTGTGGGCACTGGAACATCTTAGATGAGCGAAATGTGGCAAAAGAAGGACTAGTGTGTTCAAATTGCCATAGCAAACTTAATTTAAGTAATGGACAGTGGGTTAATACAAAGCGTGATTTCACATTTAAGGGCATTAGAATACCTCAATTAATTGTTCCGTGGATTAAATGGAAAGATATATGGGAAAAGCATGAGGAATACTCGTCAGCACAGTTCTATAACGAAGTATTAGGAATGCCATATGAAGATGCAGCACGACCATTCACAAAAGGCGATCTGATTGCTGCATGTGAGAACAGGCCATTTCTTAATGGTTTCGATGGGCAATATTTCTCTGGCGAACGATTGTACCTTGGCATAGACTATGCGCCAGGTGGAACAATGGGTGATACAGCCTACACGGTTGTTGTAATAGGTGGCTTTGTAGGTGATGTGTTTAAGGTAGTATATGCTAAACGATATAAGGGAATTGAATCGGATTTAACAGACGTTGCAGAGGATGTTGTCAGATTAGTCAAACAATTTAATGTAGCACTTGTTGGTGCAGATTGGGGTATTGGCAGTGGCGGCACTAACCAATTGCTTAGAAAGATGTTAGGTTCTGCGGAAAGAGTAGTAGAGTTTTACCATTCTGGCTCACAAAATGCATTGATTAAGTGGGACTCACAAGGATACAAATTTACACTAAACAGAACAGATGCAATGTCGACGGTAATGCTCAAGATCAAAGAGAAGAAGATCACATTTCCAAAGTGGGAATACTGGGAACCGTTTGCCGATGATTTCTTGAATATATATCAAGACTATTCTGAAGCGTCCAGAAGAATTATATACGATCACGAATCTACCGATGATACGTTCCATGCACTACTATTTGCATATTTTGTTGGACTAATGGAAAAAGGAATGTTAGACAAATACTTTTCAAAGGTAGTTTGAGGAGGTGTAAAAATGGAAGATTTAAGTGATCTTGCTCTAGAAGCAGCAGAGCGTTACACGTTAACAGGCGAGCCTCTAAGCAAGATAATAGCAAATATAGCGCTTAGGGAAGCTTTAACTACGGAACAAATAAAAAGAGTAGTTGAGAATGCTAATAGGGCGGTCTTTGCAAAGCTATTTTCAAACGGTGTTCACGAATTTGATATAGCCAAGCTAGAAGATGTGTTATCTGTCTTACATGACAACGGTGGCGTGGAATCCAACGATAGCATACCAGAAAACGAAGAAACCGAATACAATCTAGATGGGCTGGAGGGAATCAATATGGATGACAACGCTTTGAATTTATTTAGGGAATTCTTTGGTGTATCTGAAGAGGAAGCTTCCAAACTTAACAAAAAACCGGAGGATGACTCAACTATTGTTATAAAGCTTACTAAAATCAAGCAGGCTGCAGAAGAACTCAAAGGTGCAAATCAAGAGTTTGAACTAGACTACAATACGCTTGTAAAACAAATTAGTCAAGCGTTAAAGTACCTAACACCATCTAAGCTGCAAGTTGAGCTTCTTAAGCGTATACCAAAGGGCGTTAATAGAACGGAATATGAGCAAGTGATAAGGCAAGCAATAAGCGATGCGCAACAATTAATTCAGCAGAATCCAGATTCGTACGTACACACAAAGGTTTCGGCATTTGGTTCTAATCGTAAAAACAACCAATCACCATTTACTCAAAGAGACTTTGAAGAATATGTTCCAATAGCTAAGCCAACTGATCGAGACTATAATGACTATCTTGACTCGCTAAAAGCTGTTACTTCAAACTATAGAGATGATAAGTCTCTGTATGCTCTACGAGAAGACTTGACAAGCAATATACCGGAAACTATTCCTGAACAAGACAGAGATACATATAAGAAACTGATCCACCAAATGATTATGGAAGCAAGATCACTAAATAAAACGCGGAGTGCGTTATTAGAAGGGAAAAAGCCTGGTGAACAAAATGTTTTGGATTTAGATAATCCCGACCATCTAATTTTGATCAACCAGCTTGCTGGCGCTCTCAATTCACCTAATTTTAACGAGGAACAACTCAGGAAAAAAGTAGTTGATCCATCACAGCCTGACAGCGATGTAAATGCATTAGTGTTGGAAGAAGCACTTAACAAAGCTAAGTATTTAGTTAACAAGTATCCTGACACATTTAGGAAGCAACCTAAGCAAGCATCTCTCAGGGATATACTCACACAAACGAAGTTATCGGCAGTTGGTTTAGGGTGGAAAGCGAAAGGGCCCCAGCCATTCATGTCTTCGCACGTTTATGACGCACTAAGGTTAGCAATAGATCCCAACGACCCATTATACGATCCTGAATTGAAGGACCTATTGGAAATTGCCCCGACGGACGAAGATTTAGAAGAATTTAGGAAAGATATGTTTACTCCAGCAAAAGGAGATGCTCCTAAGTCTGAATCAGAAAGAGCCGAATATCAAACTTACGTTGATAACCTAATCAACGAGGGAAAAAGATACAATAGAATGCGAGAAGAGTTGCTGAAAGTATACGATCCAAAGAAAACAAAATACTTGCATCCAAATGTTCCTGACGACTTGTTGCTTATCGGTAGGATTGCCGATGCACTTAACAATTTTGAGGGTAATGAAAAGAAATTGAAAGAAAAGGTACTTAATTCTCTTAATCCTTGGGATCGCGACTATAGAGACCAAGAAAGAATGCTTAATGAGGCAATCTACTATGCAAAACATTTAAATAATAAGTCTCCTAAAACATTCAAGAACCAAAACATTCAGACACCTAAGCAAGCAGCTGACGTCAATTCGATAGCCAACATTATATATACTCAAGGCGACAAGTCTATAATGAAAGTAGCATCGCTAATTTGGCAAAACGATGTATCCCCACAAGATATAATAGATGCAATGCACGCAACATATCGAACAAGCGCGTTTGATAAATACATCGTCAAAGCGGCACAATACGCAATTAAGTTATCAAAGAATGCAGGAGTACCAGATGATGTCGTTAACAAAATTGCAAGTACTGCTGCTGATACCATTGCATCATTAAATGAATTTAAGAAAAAAGCTGAACGATTGAACAATCTAAAATTAGAAGGTCAAGAGGCCCCAAAAAGAGACAATAGACTATTCACGGCTGGAGTTTTACCAAATGGACCGAGTATCGGTTTAGGGCCAAAGACGCCAAGCTTTGAAGAATATGCAAAAAGTGATCAGGCAGACCCAGATTATGTTACATTTGTTCACGAACTAGCAAATACGTTTGAGAACTATAAACTGGATCCAAGTGAAGTAGGTTCATATCTACTTAGATACCCTCCAAAAAATGTTAGTAGGTCAAAATACAGGAAGACTGTTAATCAGGCAATTGCTGACGCCAAGAATGTACAAGCAAGAAAACGTATTTTAAATAGTCAAAGTGCACAAAGTCCTTATTTGCCTCTACAAAAGAAGGAATCAGCACTCAATCAAAGTGAAACATCTAACCAAATGGATAAACTACAGCCAGAAAAGGATCCTGCCTTAAAGGAATTGATGGATAATTGGAAGACTGAAAGAGTACTACTTAGATTACAGGCAGATTGGATTAACTCTATCCCTAAAAACAAAGATAGCAAAATACGTGCGTTGGCTGTTAAACAATCAATCAGAGAAGTAAACAGAGCAAACATAGATTCCGAGTTATTTCCACACATAGGGCCAATTGTTCCTAAACGACCAACTAAACAAGATTCGAACCCGATCAAATTTGATCCTAATATACTTAAAGGAATAAAGCAATCGTCAATTCACCAAGGCAGTGATATCCAAGGATGGTTTCCACAATACAGCGAACACTATAAGACAGCTGGCAGATTATTATTTGACACCTATCTAATCACTAAACTGGTCAAGAACGCTGGTAATAATGGTCGATTAGTTGATCGTGCAAAAGGAATTTGGTCAAAGTGGAATAAGACAGTTGTAAATCCAGTCAAAGATTGGTATTCCGCCCATCAATACAATACTCAATTTAACCGTGGTGTGCAGAAAACGGTTGGAACAATGGCTAAAACGTATGAGGTGGTCGACGCTCTTATGAAAAATGACATCAAGAAAGTTAAAAAATTGTTGCGCTGATAAGGAGGAAATCGTTATGGCTGAGCAAAAAGAGATATTGAAAAATGCTGGTACATATCTATTTGATGTTTACACAGTAAAGCGAATAAATATGTACAAGGAAGCAGGGCTGGGTTCGTTTATCGGAGCAGCAGCCAAGAAATATATTTTGCCGTCTCTCAAATGGGTTGGAAAACAAATAGGCAAAGGCGTTAGCGGTGCTGTGGCGAAAGTGAAGCAAGATTATACTACAAAGTTAAGACCAAGAATAGCGTTATACCAAACATATTCTGCAGCAAATAAAGCATACAAATTGGTTGACAGAGCAGTTAATCCAGAAGAGCGACAGGGTCCGAGCCTTTAAGCGGTAGAAAGGGGTGTTAAGTGAATATGCCAAGAAATATAATCACAAAGCTTGCAGAACTAATGGATAAGAAGGCACAAAGCTATTTGAAAACACTGAATGGCCCGGTGATAATGAATACAATTGCAAAGGTAAAGCAGAGAAATCCTAATTGGGACGACAGTTTTCTATTAAATAGCATTTCAACGATTGGGATATATGCCCCTTCCGTGCTGTTGGACCCCAATCTAACATACCAGGTAGTCAGAAGAATAGATATGTATGGTGGTGTTGAGCCAACACTTATTAAGGAATTGCAGGACATCGAACACAGTATGAAGAGTATACAAACGCCAAACAGATGATTAAAATTCCTGCAACCGCCAATAAAAGGGGGCATAATAATGATAAGCAAGATAGTTTCAAATAGTTTTGATTGGGGTGAGCCTGGCGTTCAACTTGCCAATTATTATTTGCCAAACATCAAAACTGCAGCGTTGCCTGAGGCAAAGAAATATTTAGATTCCTTGAAAGCAGATGATGAGAAGTTCTATGTCTTGGTTGTTGCGCTAGGCGCTGGAGAATATTGGGGTTCAAACAAAAATGGTGACTATTTTCCAGAATCTGAATTAATTAATAGTTACAGAACATTTGAACAAGGTCACGCGTTTATTCAACATCAAAACAGTGATCCACAGAATGCTGTTGGACGTGTACTAAAGGCTTTCTGGAATGACAAGATGAAAAGAGTGGAATTAATTGTTGAAGTCTCACGCAGTAAAGCAAGTGATATTCTTGAAAGATTAAAGAACGGTGAGACGATAGATGTCTCAATGGGTTGTAAGGTGGATTATGATGTTTGCTCAATATGCGGTCACAAATCAAAAAATCGATTAGAGTATTGTTATCACTTAAGAAGCCAAATGAATGCAATATTACCCGATGGCAGGCAAGTATACGCTATAAACCCCAATCCGGTATTCTTTGATATATCTTTCGTAAGAAGAGGCGCAGACCCAACAGCGAAGGTGCTCGAAAAAGTTGCAAGTGTTAGACAGAAGCAAGCTGAGAAGAAGCAATCTGAAATAGAGAAAGAAGTTGATGCACAGGGCACGAAACTAATTGCTGAGCGCTCAAGCGATTGGTACAATCAGATAGAACAAGCAATATTAGAGTCACAAGACATGCCATCACAATTATTAGAAGAGTTATGTGAATTCCCACTAGGCGATGTTGTTACGACTTTTACATTGCTAGGTGTTCCGTTAAAGCCAAATGAAATCGCAAAATTAGTTGGAGCTTTGCAATATTTGCAACCTGACAAGCAAGTGTTAATTCAGTTAATGCGTGGAAAATTTGAACCAAAGATAGCAGAGCTTGCATCAGATGTAATAAAGAAAAGAAATTTGTATAAGTTAAGCAAATGTGATGTCAAAAAGACTGCATCAGAAGGAATGAATAGTAATATATATTATGGAGCATATAAAGAAGCCGCAGACGATACATTAAATGCTGTTTCAACTTTGCCAGCAGTAAAAAGGAGGAGATTGATTGGTGAGATTTTGCGTACTCTTCGCGACATCTTTGCGGGCTTGGGCATTATGTACTTAGTGTTGGAATTAGAACGTGATTACAAACTTATGAAGGCTCGATCTAGCATGGGGTTAGAGCAGGATGAGTTTACACCTTATAATTGGTTCAGAAGGAAAACACTATAACTATATTCGTATTCAAAGGGAGGTATTCATAGTATGGCAAAACAGTATAAAGCTGTGGATAGTTTAAAAGAATTTATGAAGGAAGCAAATGTTCAACCAAAGCAAGATATGGTCAAGTCTGCTGCAGAGCAAGAATTGTACAACCAAGGTGTTATTTTTGGTAAAGGCATGGCTGAGGGATTCTTGACAAAGATAGCTGAAGAAATAGAACAAGAGCTTCAACAAGTTCAAGAACAGCCTGCGGCAGTAGGTGGAGTCCCAGCGCCAGAAGCGCCAACAGTAGCACCGCAACAAGTACCAGCAGAACCATCTTCAGATGAGCTCGCACAGTTAAAAGAATATTTCAGACAACTTACGCCTGTTCAACTTGCTCAATGGTTACTCCAGCAACCACCTGAAATAATTGATGTTATTGATCAAGACGCAGAACTTTCTTCTATGGCGCAAGAAGCATTGGCGGTATTTGAAAAAGAACTAGAAAACATGCCAGTACCACCAGAAGTAGCCGACTCTGTAGATAACGTAGAAAGCAAACTTCAGTAATTGGGCAGGTGGTGATCAATGACACCATTCATTGCCCAACAAGTTTTAACAACGCTTAAGAAAAATGCTAATCTCGGTGTAATTTTGCCTGCTATTGATGCAACATCTAAAGTAATGAACATAACAGACAACTACAGTGCAATGCAAGCAGCAAACGAAGAACAGGAAAAACGCGAGAAGATGTTAAAGGCCATGATACTCCTTCAGGCTATGGCGGATAATAAAAAGAATGTGCCAGAAGTTAATCAAGAAGAGGTAATGAAGCTCTCAGCTATGGATCCAGTTCTAACGGCACACGCTAAGAAGGCAAGCGAGCAATCTGATACTTCGAAAAGTCAATTAATTGAGTCTTTGCTTACGAAGAAGATGAAGTTAGGTTCGAGCCCAGAGGAGATAGTTAAATTTGCCGCAGAAGTGTCCAACAAGAGCGCCAATGAACTAAAGAAGTTGGATGAACAGTTAAATTGGAAACTTGCAACTCGCGAACTGGAATTTGGTACTGCGGAAGGTAGTAAGCCGTTGCATGCTGAAAACATATTGGAAGAATATATTCTCAGGAGGGCTAACCTTTTGTGAAGGAATTCCATAATAACGTACTCAGTGGCCTGAATATATACAAGATATTTACTCGCAGTCTTTCAGTCACAACAGACCCAGCTAGTATCTCTGAATTTTTGTGGGTAGCGCTCGATTCAGTAGGCGGTGTGATTTTGCCACCATACGATGGCTTTTTCCCAGTTTATTTGGTGCTCTCTACAAGGATGAGTGAACCTTCAACAAAATCAGCAAATGCAGTGTCACTGATGTACGGCAACATGCGAATTATTACCGACAAAGTCCTTATGCCAGTTCAACCAGGCGATTTACTCTATTCTTCTACGACGGGTTATCTGAAAACATTAGCTACACCTGGCAATGCGAGGCCAATAGGAATTGTGGAGCAAGTAATAGACTCAGTTAGGCCAATAGTCATAGCTTCGTTTCAAACCATCGAGTACAACAAATGACAAATTTTAATTACGGAGGCGCGATACTATGTTTGAAAATCTAAGCGGAATGGATAAAGTAATACTTTTCAGTCTCCCGGTCAGTCTCCCGGTTGCAACTGGGCAGGAACTGTTCCCGGGTGCAATGGTAACTGTGGATAATAGTGGGAAGGTTATTTTGGCAACTACGAATAGCACACCTTGGTATATCTGTATCAGTGATTCGCAAGAGCCAATGGTGAAAGCGGCAGGGACAGTAGCACTAATAGCGGGCGATGCAAGATGTTTGACAGATAATTTTGTAGAAAACGCTGAATTAGAAGTCGGTACAGAGCTTGCAATAGCACCTGGTGGAAAGCTTAAAGTAGCCACAACACCTACACAAGGCGTAAAGGACATTGTGGTTGGCTATGTAGAGCATGTGGTTTCAGAATCTCCACTACAGGCTATTGTGAGAATGTTCTAAACAGAATGTTTCCTAAGTTAGAAACTTGACGATGAGTTAATATATGGAGGTGTAATGGCATGCTTGATATTTTAACAGGACTTGACAAACTTATACTTTTCAGTCTCCCACTTGCAAGTGGAGTTACTGTCTTTCCAGGCGCAATGGTAACTGTGAACAACAAAGGAGAGGTTATACTAGCGACTGCGTCTGCAAATAAACCTTGGTATCTTTGCATTAGTGACTCAGAAGAACCAATGGTAAAAGCAGCAGGGACAGTAGGACTTATACTTGGCGATGTCAGATACAAGACGGATAATTTTGTTACAGGAGGCACATACACATATTCAGTTGGTACACCCCTTACATTAGCAGCTGGTGGAAAACTTAAGCCGGCAGAAGGATCGGATGTCATTGTTGGATATATTGAACAGATCATTTCTGCAAATCCAGTGATAGCTATTGTAAGAGGATTCTAATTAGACCATAACATTCGGGGGTGACTTTTTGTGGATCAGAAATCTAAACGCCTTAACGAGGCTTTCATTAGCCTAACGAAGAATGCAGAAGAAATGGATGCAATTAAGGATATGGCGCAAACATACTTGAGACAGAAGATAAGAGAAGATTCGTTTTTCCGCTTGATTTTACCGCCTCAAATTGTGAGTAGAGCGGAAACGGTAAGGTCAACTAAGCATCGTAGTGTCGTCATGATAAAAGATATTGAACCTGATACACCAGCAGCGATACCAATTGACTTCCGCGGCAGCACAGAGGCACAATACATCGTTGGCGACAGGTATGAAATACCCTTTATGCAAATTTCTTCTAAGGAAATGCAGATCAAACAGTATGAGTTGCTTTCATACGAGATGCCAATAACTGATGTAATTAGGCAACATACAGAAAAAGAAATAGCTAAAGCAGAGGATAAGGCATTTATGAATGCAGTTGCAGCAGCTCTAACGATCTCCGGCAACACAAAAACGTGCATACATGCATCAACAGAACCATATGTAAACAAGAAAGATTTGGCGGAATTATTCAAACTGCATGATAAAAAGCAACTAAAGTCAACGTATTTGTTGGTTCCTCTTGCAATGTATGAAGACATCGTTGCGTGGGATTACTCGTTACTTGGCAATGAGCTTATCAAAGAGGTAACGATCGGAGGATATTCTTATCCAACTTTGATGGGCAGGCAAATTATAGTTACGAATAAGAGTGACCTTGTACCTGACAACGTTGCATATGCATTTACATCACAAGAATATCTTGGCCATTCGTTCTTACTTGAAGAAGACCTTGTATTTGACATGATTCGTGAATACGATCTTTTCAGATTCAAGGGTTGGGAATTAATAGCAGCTGGCATAGGAAATGCAAATGCGGTTGCTAAGTTGGTAATTCAAACTACTACTTAACGTGAATGTGGAAGGGAGGGAGAGCCTAATAGGCTCTGACTAATATGAAGGTAAAAAATTTGACAAGTGGTACATTAATGGATACTAAAACGGGTTTGGTATTTCAAAGAGAACAAGTATTAGAAGTTTCATATGAATTTGAAGAACGCATGAGGGAATTAGCAAGAGCAAATCTAGTTGAAATTCTCGAAGACAATGCAAATGCAGTACAAGAAGCTCCAGCGGTTGATGTTGTTCCTGTAGTTGAGGACAATTCACCAGAAGTGGAAGTTAACGAATTGATACCAGAACAGCCAGCTGAAGTTCAACCTGTTGAAGAACCCAAAGAAAGCGAACTGCACGAAAAGAAACAACAAAAAAAGAACAAATGAATATTGCCTGCGGGGGCGCATGCCCCCAATGGCTTTTAGTTTAGGGGGCTGTATAATTTGGCTTTAACTACCTCAACAAACGGCGTAGTAAGTGTTAGCGCAGAGACTTCTCTTTATGGTATTGTTAAAACGACATATAACGGTGAAACCAAGCAATCTGCATATGTTGATGCTGGCTTTTGTTCTACTGCAGACTCCTTTTCTGAATTGTTCATATATCCCCCAATGGTTTATACAAGCGCTCAAACGGTTGTGGCTACATCTAATCCAGAGTTAGAGTGCTTCTATGAGCTGTTGGATGAATATAAGATGTTTCTCTCAAAATTTCCAGAACTAGTGTCTGATACGAATACATTACTCGTATCATTATCGCTCGCCCTACAGCAAATCAACGAATTTCCACCTATATTCACAGAATTAACTCCATGCCAAATAAAAGACGAATCTATGATGCTATTCTATGGAGCTGCCGCACAATTGTTTGAAACGATGGCAATTAAAGAAGCTCTTAACTTTGTAGCGCCCACAATTGATTCTTCAATTAGTATGCAGGGTACTCATCTCAATGAATATCTGAATCAGGCTAATTATTATTATACTAACTTCCACGCGCTCGCCACTCAATATAAGTATAAGTTAAATATAAATGGACTGTACATAACACCCATGAGGCCATGGTGGTGACATATGGGGAATAATTTTCTAATGCTTAAATTGCTTAAACTTGCTGCCGCAAAGTCAAGCAGAAAGTGGGAAGGCAAGACACCAAACTATGCTGTAGAGTCTTTGAAAGATATCCCAGAGAGTGAGCAGGATAGCTATACTTGGCGTAGGAAAGTCGTATATGACAAGCAAGGCCACAGACACGTTATAAACTTAGCTTGCCGTGGTGGTAAGTGTCAGGCAACTAGTATATGGCATCCTAAAAGCGAACCGATGGCACAAAAGGCAAGAAAAAATCTTAAACAGCTCTGAGGTGTTATGTGATTAGAGTATATCCTACGGCAACTGGCAGAATAATAAGATGGTCTGAATCAGATAATGCTGTAACTTTAGAGCGAAGTATACATTCGCCTAGTAACTTCTCACCAATTGCTGACGTAGTTGGACGCATTGTGTACTATGATGATCAGTACATTCCAGAAGCGCTTAATGATATGATCTGGTATCAACTTGTAGCTCAGGATGGAAAAGTAATTGGGCCGGCCAGAATAGTAAACTTGCAAGATAAACTTGCAGAGGCTATGGCAGATCGAATTAGACAGCACGTTGAAGGATTTGGCGTACCAATAGCCGTTGTACAAGTAAGAGTAGGCGGGAAAAAATGCAGTCGTTGCTTTAGTACCAGCACAAACAAGACTGTTGATCGAATGTGCCCTGTGTGTTATGGCACTGGTTGGGAAGGCGGATATTTTGAACCTGTATTTACGAAGGCTATTAAAGTTCAACAGTCTGAACGAACCCTTAAATCAATTACACCAGTAGTTCAATTTCCAAACGCAAGTGTTTTGGTTCTTTCTTCTGATGTGCCAGTTTCACCGAAGGACATAATTGCAGACTTCCAAACTGGCGGTATATACAGAGTTCAAAGTGTCAAAGAAACAATCGAACGTAACACCGCGCTTTCTCAAACTGTAATAGCAACTTTATTGCCATTAGAAGCACCAGAGTATTCACTGCCAGGTCTGAAGGACTACGAATACAAGCTAGAGAACATACCTGGCTCAAAGGCACAAACTAACAATTGGGATCCAGATGTGTTCTTAGGCAATTCGATAAAGGAAAATTAAAAAAATGATTGCGCCAACAATTAAAGTAAGCTCAGGCAAAAATATATTAATTTACAACATAGACTTCAACGAGATGGATATTCCAACAATCAATTATTTTATGTCTTCCTTCAAAAATAGTCTCGCTGAAGTTCTTGCATCACAGAGATACTCACAGAAATTCATTGATACAGTTTTGAATAACACAAGCGTTGATGCAACTCCAAAATCGATTAGAATCACGATAAAGAATGAGGTTATGCCAACTGTTGAACTTGGCAGGCAAGAGAAAACAATGTATTATCTGCGAGGAAAGACTGTACCAATTAATAGTTTTGGTAGAATTATCTTTAGGAAGGTAACTGAGCGTTCACTGTTACGTGGCAAATGGCGACAGCGCAGAGTTGAGGGGAAAAAACTGGTTCGTGGTGCTATAGTAAATACACTTCAAGAAGCGGTTATGTATACGAGAATGTTTTCCCCAGAGGCGAGGAGTGCAACTGAATGGATAACAAGGAGCTTACAAAATTTATTAGTTTCCAAGAGAAAATCACCTCAATGATAAAATCCTTCTTGGAGTTCCTAATAGAGCAACATACAACATTAGAACTCGAGAAGGAAGTTGTTATACGTGTTGAAACTAACGATGTGTACATTGACCTTCCAAGATATATTACTTTAGTTATAGACCAGCCAAATATGTCACTTGTACAAATAGCAGACCCTAATGCAGCTGGGGCATTGAAGTATCAATCAGGCATACATACATTCATGGTTACAGGGAACTTTACAGTGCATGTAGTAGCGAAGAACGAACCGACCGCACAAAGGCTTTCTAGCTTAGTATTTTTAATTTCGCTCACTCAACAAGCAGGATTCATGAAACATGGTTTTAATGAATTAGTTCCGGTATCAATTGGCAGTACTATAGTAATCAATCCCGAGGAGATGCAGGAGGTGTGGTTTGATGTGCCAGTGACATTTCAATATACAACGACAATGGGAGCGATTATAGAAGAGCAGTTGGGTAATATAAATAAAGTCAAGTTTAATATATTGGACGGGGAAAATACAATTCTTAGCCAAATTGATTTAAATATTTGAGGAGGTGTCTAAATGGCTTACACGAGACCTGGAGTATATGTGTACCAGAACTTTACGGAAACGCCAGTCGTAAATGAAATGCCGCCAAGATTTGTTTCCGCGGTCTTGGGGACTTGTTATCCTATAGTAGAAGGTGATGATGGATTAGTTACTACTGCGGCGAACCCATTTCAACCCACATCAAGCAGTACAGACAAAGTGTATTATACACTACCTGGCTTTGATATGGTTTTTGATACGCTTTCAGCAACGGACTTTAAGGTGTTCTTAGCACCGGTTGGTGGTTTGGAACCTATTAGGCCAAACTATTTCACCAAGCAATACCTAGAAGGTATGGGAGTATCATATCCATATTTGGGAAAAGTTGCAGATATCACTGCCGCTTGTACATACAATGAAAATTCGGCAAAAGGCGTCATAGAAGTGGCAAGGAACATTCCTAGTGGGTTATATACGGCATATAACGGATTTGGCACTATTGATATAAACAAGACGTACAGGGTATATATAGAATATCGTGCTCACAGAAAGCCGACGGCACTGGTAACAGAAACATTCACTCAAGTTGGTTTGAAAAATTTGAAGCTGAAATACACAATAGATTCTGCGGGCACTGTAACTGTTAAAAAGAGTGGAACTACTCTTAGTACGTCCGAATATCAAGTCAACAGAGATGCAGGACTCATAATATTAACCAACGCAATAGCTTTAACTGAAACGATAACGGTTGAATACACTGCAGTTAATCCTATTTACCAAAGCCGCGTTAAAGTTACTGGTTTGGGTGATGTTCAAAAGTACTTTGGTAAACCGCACCCATTAAATCCAATAGCAATGGGCCTTAGTCTCGCATTGCAAACTGCTAATAGCGCATTATATGGTATAGCAGTGCGCCCGTATGCAACAGGAGTAACCAAAATGAATACAACTGATTTAGCAACTGCATTAGAGAAGATTAATACTAAAGAAGTATATTCCATAGCAGTAATGGATAGCGCAACAAATGTTGGCTTAACAGTAAATGATTTTGTACACGCGGCGTCAGAGCCAAATAAGTCAAATTTCAAGATTGCTATGCTAGGGTTTGATTATACAGATAGCACAGAAACTGTTAGTGACTTAAGAGCTAAGGCAATTGCGTACGAGAATCCTAGAATAAGACTACTGGCAAATAAAATAATTTATGTGTCTTCGGATATAGAAGGTGGATTCCCTCTCAATGGATATTATTACTCGGCAATATACGCAGGGCAAGTTCAAAGCCTTATGCAGACTGCACCGCAAAGGTCTCTTACAAACTCAATGCCGCCTTTGCTTGTAGATGCAAGATTTAAACTATTCTCAGATCCACACTTTACTGATGATGAACTTGGTCAACTTGCCGATGCGGGCCTTTGGGTTTTGGTTAAGGAATTGGATAAGGTACTTGTCATGCATCAGCTAACAACAGCCGAATCTAATTACAGTACAAGAGAAGACTCGGTAATACGTGCTCTTGATTACTTTACTGCGACACTTAAAGAAAAATCCATTTCACTTATTGCAAATAGCACAGTTACTCAGAAATGGATAGATAATATATTTAAACCATTGATAAACGAAACTATAAAGCAGTTAATCGACAGTGGAGTTGCTGGTGAAGGAA
>Ga0209508_1000469_pt1 | contig 41701 bp, 41 predicted proteins | sample AD_UKC129_MetaG_FD_184427 | JGI IMG/M metagenome (GOLD analysis project Ga0209508, IMG submission 184427) | Active sludge microbial communities of municipal wastewater-treating anaerobic digesters from Canada - AD_UKC129_MetaG (SPAdes) (version 2) | ecosystem: Engineered > Bioreactor > Anaerobic... | reverse complement strand
TTAAGGGGGCTTTGGGATTATCCTAAAGCCCCCTCATTATGTTAGTAATAAAATTATTCGTAAGGCAAATAGTGTAAAAGTAAAATCTCCTATGAATGCTTTATATTAATAATTATCCCTCATATGGCTCAAATTTATCCTTTGGAGAACCACAAACTGGACATACCCAATCATCTGGTAGATCCTCAAATGCTGTCCCAGGCTTTATCCCTTGGGAAGGATCGCCATTCTTTGGATCGTATACAAATCCACAAACACTACATTTATACTTCTTTAATTTTTCGTTCATATTATTCCCCCCTTATAATTTAATACATAGGCCAACTGCATCTTCAAGAGATGCTGCAATATCCCTTGGAGCTGCAGCATCTCCTATAACATAAACCTCAGGGATACTCCCTTTGAGTTTTTCAAAAAGGTCCTTCTGTGGGATCTTTATACCCACGACAACAACTGCATCAATATCTTCAACCTTTTCTTGCCTTCCATAGTATGGATTGAGAAGGGTTGCAACATTCCCCTCAAAATTCAAAAGAATACTCATAGGGTGAAGCTCCACACTCTTGCTATCAATCATCTGATAGAGTGGCATTACTGTTGGTGGAGTTACATTCTGAGCATTAAAAAATGATGGAGTTACCCAGTGAACCTTCTTTCCCTGTTTGAGCAGTGTATTCACAACTCCAATTCCTTCTGTTGTAGAATCATTATCCACCACAAGGACATTTTCACCTGTTACTTTCCCATCAAGTACATCTAAGGTTTGGAATATTTTCTCTTTTCCAATTCCAGGAATTTCAAAAGTAGCAATTTTTGCGCCAGTTGCAATGATAACAATATCTGGTCTTTCATTTTTTACTATTTCTTCTGTCGCCTCAACTTCCATTCTTACATCTACTTTCTGTACTTCCATCTCTTTCATAAGGAATCTGCTAACCCCAGTAACCTCTCTTCTTCCTGGAAGCCTACTTTCCCAGTTTACTCTACCACCAAGCATCTTTTCTTTTTCAAAAAGGACTACTTTATGACCCTTTCTTGCAAGAACATCTGCTGCTTTCATTCCTGCAGGACCACCACCAACGATTACTACTTTCTTAGGTGCTAAAGTCTTCTTATAAAGGATATCCTCTCCATATTCCTGTTCATGTCCTGATGTTGGATTTTGAACACAACTAATAGGTAAGTTCTGGAGAAGTCTACCCATACACTTCTGGTTACAGCCAATACAACCACGAATTTCATCAAACCTATTTTCCTGAGCCTTCTTTGCCCAGTATGGATCTGCAATGAGTGCTCTTGCAAGTCCAATCATATCGCAGTAACCTTTTTCAAGAGCATCTTCGGCCATTTGTGGCCATACAATTCTTCCATGACCTATTACAATAATATTCACTTCTTTCTTTAATTTTGCAATGTCTTCAAGCAGAAATCCTTGGGGGACAGTCATAGGCGCAGTAAGTTTATCAATGCTCTCCCAGGTGCCAGAATCTGTACTAATATAATCTGCAACAGTAGCAATCATTTTTGCATATTCAATAGCCTCATTAATACCATAATCTCCAGGAATAAACCTATTTATACCAAGCCTCACTCCAAGAGGTCTATTACCAATCTTATTTCTTATAGCCTGCAAAATCTCTATAATAATTCTGCATCTATTTTCAAGAGAGCCACCATACTCATCTCTTCTAACATTTTTTATAGGAGAAAGAAACTGTCCAAGGATACCATCATGAGCAACTTTTATTTCAACACCATCAAAACCTGCATAAATAAGGTTCATAGCAGAATTTGCAAATGATTCAATAAGCGTATGTATTTCCTCAATACTCATAGGTTTTGGAATTTCCCCTACTGTTAAATCAGGTATATCAGAAGGTGCCCATAAAGGTCCAAATGTTTCAACACTCCTTGTCTGATTTCCCATATGTGTGAGTTGCCCAAAGATCTTTGCACCATTGTCATGAACAGCATCAACAATCTTCTTCAAGCCTCCAATGTTACTCGTGTCAAATGCATGGATCATATTGAGATATGAACCACTGGGATGAACTGCCATACTTGGTACAACTATAAGACCAACACCACCTTTTGCCCTTTCTCTATAATAATAAACATCTCTCTCGGTAGGAGAATGGCTTGCACTTGCATAAAGCGTGAGATGTGGAAGGAAAACAACTCTATTTCTTATATCCACCCCACGAATACTAATAGGCTCAAATAACCTTTTAAACCCTATTCCCTCCTTCATAAGCTCTCCTTATACTGATTTAACCTAATGGATAAGGAAATCCTGGTAGGGAAATGAGGTGGGCAATAATAATTAAAATAAGTAAGATAAGGAACATATACCAGTGTGCATGAAATCCAAAAAGTTTCTGTTTAGTTTGAGGTGAGACTTTTAAAAATCTCATTGTAAAACCAGAAATAGCCATTACACCCATAAATACCAGTACAATCCAGTGTAGAAAAGATGCAAAACTTCCAAGAAGAACTGCATGAACAATAAGGGCAATAAATGCTCCAACGTTTCCAAAATAGTGAATATAATGCCACCTATTTCTCATCTTTTTGAGGAAGTCCCACTGTTTACCTGGAGAAAAAATCTTGTTGAATAGATTAAGAAGGTTGTAAAGATTAGCAATCAAGAACAAGAATGCCACAAGACTCCCCATAGTAAGACCAATTGTAACACTTGATGGTATCATTTTTCCCTCCCATTTTAGATTTTATTCTTATTTTAATTATTTTTAAACTTTTGTAAAGAGGGCAATCTTCCTCAAAAATAATCTTGTTAAAAAGGAATATATTAATTGACTTTACAAAAATAAATCTATATAATCTTTTTGTTTTGATAATTTAATAAAATAATATGGTGATACTTCCTTGCAAAGTCTTAAAAAAGCTGTAAGAAAAAATCTTACGTATTTTATTATCTCTATAGCATCCTCCATTATTGCTCTATCTCTTGATTTGTTCAATCCTAAGATAACTCAAGAGATAATAGATAGGGTTATTATTGGAGGAAAGATTGAAGAACTATCTAAATATCTAATATTCTTAGGGGTAATAACTGTATCCCGTGTAATACTAAGTTATTCTAAGGGATATTTTATGGATCTTGGGGGATCCAGATTAGCAAGTCAAGTTAGGATAGATCTATTCAAGCATCTTCAAACTCTTCCTATCTCCTTTTTTGATCGGACAAATACAGGAGAATTAATGGCAAGGATAAAAGAAGATATTGATAATATCTGGTTTACTTTTGGATTTGGAATCATGTTTTTTATAGAGCAATTCTCCTATATCCTAATCGTAACTATTATCTTGTTTAACATAAATTGGGAGCTAACCTCACTAATTATCCTACTTATGCCTATAATAGGACTCCTTGCATACAATTTAGAAAAAAGGGCTGATGAGGTTTATGAGGAGATCTCTGATCAAAGAGTAAGAATGAATACCACAGCTCAAGAAGATTTAGCAGGTATTAGAATTGTTAAGGTTTTTGGAAGAGAGAAATATGAGATTGAGAGATTCTTCAAAGAAAATTATAAACATTATAAGTTGAATGTTAAACAAGCAAAAATACTTTCTGATTATGTGCCTTGGATGGACTTCTTAACTAATATCTCTGGAGCTTTGTCAATAATTATGGGTGGATTTTTTGTGATTAAAGGTAATATGTCCATAGGTACTCTTGTAGCTTTTAACTGGTATGTTTCCATGTTAGTCTGGCCTATGAGGTCAGCTGGATGGCTTATTAATATGCTTTCTCAATGTAGGGCATCTATCCATAAGATTGACAGGCTCTTCAGGGAAAAACCTGAGAAAAGAGTTCTATCTACTCCTGTAGAAGTAAAAGAGATTAGTGGGAAAGTTACATTTAAAAATGTCTCTTTTAAATACCAGCACGAATATGTTCTGCAAGATATAAGCTTTAATTTGGATAGCGGAAAGACCTTAGCTATTATGGGAGTTACTGGATCAGGGAAAACTACCCTTGTGAATCTCTTAGGAAGATTTTATGAAAACTGGGAGGGAGACATATTAATTGATGACATAGATATAAGGAGTATAGATATTGAAACCTTAAGAAAAGCTTTAGCATATATACCTCAAGATGTTTTTCTCTTTTCCGATACAGTTTTGGAGAATCTGAAACTTGGAATGGAAGCAACAGAAGAGGAAATTATAAGAGCTTTAAAGACTTCAAGGGCATATAACTTTACCATGAATCTTCCCGAGGGGATAAATACTGTTGTGGGAGAAAGGGGAATTGGACTTTCAGGAGGTCAGAAACAGAGAATTTCCATTGCCAGAGCTTTACTTAGAGATGCAAAAATTTTAATTCTTGATGATATTACTTCTTCTTTGGATATGGAGACTGAATACTATATTCAGAAAGCTATTGAGGAGTACAAAGATATTACAAAAATTATTATCACCCATAGGGTCTCTGCAGCCAAAAAGGCTGACGAGATAATAGTTCTTGAAAAGGGAAGGATTGTGGAAAGAGGGACTCATGATGAACTTTTAGCCCTTCAGGGGAGATATTATGATATCTTCCAAGAGCAATATGGTAAATATATCTTGGATATTGAAGAGGAGCCAGTTTAGTCATGCCATCTTACAAAGAAGATGAAAAATTAGAAGAGAAGATTAGTACTGAGATTATAAGGAGATTACTAAAGTACCTTCTTCCTTACAAAAAAGAAGTCCTCTTAGTGTTATTTCTTATTGGTATCGGTATGGTTGTAGACCTTCTAAATCCTTATTTCCTTAAAATAGCTATTGATAATTATATTAAGAATAAGAATTTAAGAGGACTATTCTGGGTAGGCATTTTTGTCATAGTTCTTAATTTAACAGGAGCCTTTGCATCTCGTATGAGAACCATAAAGATGTCCAGTGTAACCAATAGAGCTCTTCTTAATATAAGACAGGATCTTTTTAATCATGTTCAAGAATTATCCCTTTCTTTTTTTGATGAAAGACCTGTAGGTAAGATCTTGGCAAGAATAATTGGAGATGTAAATTCATTGAATAATCTCTTCACTATGCTCATTACAAATCTTATTCCTGATATTGCCATGATAATTGCCACATCGGTTATTATGTTTTCTCTTAATCCTAAGCTTGCTATAGCTGGTCTTTTCACCCTACCTTTTCTGATCATTGTTTTATTTTCAATCCAAATCATATCAAGAAAAAGATGGCAGCTTGTGAGAAAGAAAAACTCAAATTTGAATGCCTTTATCCATGAAAATTTTTCTGGGATAAGGGTAGTGAAAGCTTTTACTGCAGAAAACTATACTAACAGAATATTTGATAACTTAACATGGGAAGTAAGAAATGCCTTTGTAAGAGCTGTAAGGATTAATGATCTCTTTTGGCCTATGGTAGAATTCTCTTGGGGAATAGGTGGTATTGTAATCTATTATTTTGGTGTAAAGATGATAAGTTCTGGAAATATCACCGTGGGGCTTCTTGTAGCCATGTCCTCGTATCTATCAATGTTCTGGAGACCTATTACAGATCTTAGTAATCTTCTCAATAATTTAATAACGAGTATGGCAAGTGCAGAAAGAATATTTGAGGTTATGGATATAAATCCAGAAGTTATTGAAAAAAAAGATGCCATAGATTTTGAGATAAAAGGAGAGGTAGAGTTTAGGAATGTTTCCTTCTCTTATGATGGAAACAGGAAGGTTTTAGAGAATATAAGTTTTAAAGTAAAGCCAGGAGAAAAAATTGCATTGGTAGGACATACTGGAGCAGGAAAAACCACAATTATTAATCTGCTTTGTAGATTTTATGACCCTCAGGAAGGAGAAATCCTCATTGATGGTGTAAATATTAAGAATATAAAACTGGAAAGTTTAAGGAGACAGATAGGTGTGATGCTTCAAGATACTTTTCTCTTCTCGGGAAGTATCTTAGACAATATAAGATATGGTAAATTAGAGACAACCGATGAAGAGGTCATAGAGATAGCAAAATCAGTTAATGCCCATGATTTTATTGAAACCTTAGAAAATACATATAAAACTGATATAAGAGAGAGAGGATTAAGACTTTCTACAGGACAGAGACAACTCATTTCCTTAGCAAGGACTTTAATTGCAGATCCTAAGATTTTAATCTTAGATGAGGCAACTGCAAGTGTGGACACCCAAACAGAGAGACTCCTCCAAAAGGGAATTGAGGAGCTTCTTAAAGGAAGAACTTCATTTATCATTGCCCATAGGCTTTCTACTATACAGAATGTGGATAGAATTATGGTAATTGAAGGTGGAAAAATTTGGGAGATGGGCACTCATGAGGAGCTTATGGAAAAGAAGGGCATTTATTATAATATGTTTGTATCCCAATTCAAGTATTGGGGAAATAAAGAAGAAGAGTTTGTAAGCTAATAGCAGGGGAAAACTCATCTAAGAAAATCTTTACTTCTTAAACTATAGGGTATAATAGTAAAAATTCATTTAGAGAAGGATTTCTTGATGAAAAAGAAATGTCTGCTCATATTTTTTTTGTTTATCAGGCTAATTTCAGTCTCATTATCTCAAACGGTAAATCTAAATGGGTCCACAAATTTAAACACTTATTATGCATATTTTAGTGGGGATTCCTCTCTGGAATACCTCTCTTCAGATATTCAAAGGGGGCTATATTTCCAACAAAACTCTCGTTTCTTTCTTTCCTATCTTCTCCCATACTTATCTTTAAACTTTAACTATATATCACAGCCAGAAAATATAACTCTTATAGCAAAGGGAGAAAATTTCTCTTTAAATATAGGGAACAATTTAAATACTTCTTTATCCCCTCTCTCCCTTTTTAATAAGAACCTTAATGGAATCTTAGGTACTTATGCTTATAAGGATTTTAAAGGACAATTTATTTTCACAAGTATAGAGGGAAGGAAAAAGATCAAAAAATTCTATGGAAATGATACTCAAGGACCCTTCATTATAGGTGATTTTTTCTTAATTCCATATAAGGAGAGGGTATTTTTAAATGGAAAAACTTTAGAAAGGGATATGGATTACATCATTGATTATACCTATGGAATTCTTTACTTCAATTTTATAATCTCCTCCCAAGATGAGATTATCATAGAATATGAAGTTTCAGGAGCTCAAGAAGTATATAACCTCTATGGGCTCTCATTAAGCTACAAGGCATTAGGAGTCTCCTATTTAACCTTGCAAAATTTTGCTAATCCTACGGAAAGGGAATTTTTAGAATTTAGCTTTAATATTAATAAAGATAGTAATAACTATGCTGAGGGGAGATATGCTTTTTCCTTTCTTGATAATGACTTCTCAGGGAGTGCAGGATATATGAGGCTTTCTTTCAAATCTTCCTTTGGAAAGGGCTCTTTTGAATTCTTAAGTTCTGAAAAAGACTATCCCTATATATCTGAGATCCTTGGAAATTTTAACCTAACACCGGGAGCTAAAAGACTCTCTTTGAATTTAGATCTTACCCCATTTTCCTTCTTAAATTATAGCTTGGATCTTTTAAATGAAGAAAATTCAAGCAGCAAAGAAGTTCAGAATCATAAGTTATCATTAAGTTTATTCTCTACAAATCTCGCCCTAAATTTTAAAAAAGAAAATAGTAAAATCACCGAAGGGGTAAGCTTCTCTTATACTCCTGCCTTCTTAAATGCCTCTTTTCAAACGGTAAATACTGAGTCTTCTACTATAAATATAAAAAGTTATAACTTCTCACCTCAAAATAAAAGTCTTAAAGCCTCTATATACAATAATGAAAAACAGACTTCATCTCAAAATCTACTCTTAGAGGAAGAGCAGAGAGGAGCAAATATCAATATCTTAGGAGATAAATACGAATTTCTCTTAGGAGAAGATTATTATGAGAAGAAAAATCTAAACTATAATACAGCATCAGAGATAACTCAGAATTTTATCACTGATGGATGGACCTTCTCTTTTAAATTGGAGTACACCCCTATAGAAGTTTATTTATATATAAATGGTGTATATGTGGAAAATAATGGCACTTTTACCCTATATCTTCCTGATAGTACCTATGAAACCTATACTGTGGAATATTTTATAGAGGAAAATTCTGTAGGTGTATTTTTTGAGAATGAAGAGGGGAAAAATCCTCCACCTTCAGGACTTACCATAACTTTTGTGTATAAAGCTATTATTCCTGCTTTAAGCTATACAAAGACTGATACCCTTGGGATAAAGTTAAAACTTCCTCAAGTCATCACAAATATCTCTTGGCAGAGGATTGATAAAGATGCAAATCCTATAAATGCCTTCTCCATAAGCTCTTATGGAATGATATTTTCAAACTTTTGGCTAAATATATCTGGAAGTACACAGCTTGAAGAGAAGAAAAATACTCTGTCTATAAACTCTACTTATTACTTTAATCCTTCTTCTTTCTATTTTGGATATTTCCTTAATGAGGAAGAAAATATCCGTACTTTAAGTTCTAAGGGAAATTTAATACTTAAACAAAAAGCATGGGACCTCTCTCTATCTCTGGATTATTATGAGAATAACTACTATAGTATATTTTTAAAAAGCCTATCTGCAAGTTCTGAAGGAAAATTAAGGCTTTCATCTTATGAACTCTCTGGAAAAATAACAAGAATATGGAAGGAAGCCTCTTATTCTATGAGTTATTACAAGAATGGAGCACAAGACATATCAATCCTTAGAGATATCCTAAATGGTAAAGGAGAGTTTTCACTCACCCATGAAAATTATAGTAATAATGCAGAGAGATATATCCTTAGCCTCACCTTCTATCAGACAAAAATTTCACAAAATAGTAAAATTTTTGTAAAATACATATATAGCTTTTTAAATGAAAGTATCCTTTCCATATATCAAATAGGTGGTAATCTTTCATTAAACTGGTAAGCTGTGCCTATTTGACATAGATTTTTGTAAGTAGTATTATTATCAAGGAATTTTAAAGTTATGAAAGGAGCGAAGTGGCTTGAGAAGAGACAAATTCTACATAACAACCCCTATATATTATTCAAATTCAGAACCCCATATAGGTACTGTCTATACTACAATTGTTGCCGACACCTTCGCAAGATTTTATCGCCTCAAGGATTATGATGTATTCTTCCTTACAGGACTTGACGAGCATGGACAAAAATTAGCAAAGACTGCCGAAGAAAAAGGTTATACACCTCAAGCTTTTGTAGATATGATGGCACAAAAATTTTTGGATACATGGAAAACGATTGGCATCACTAATGATGATTTTATAAGGACTACCCAGAAAAGGCATGAGGAGGTAGTCCAGAAAATCTTTCAAAAATTATATGATGAAGGCTATCTATATAAAGGCACATATGCAGGATGGTACTGCACTCCTTGTGAGACATTCTACAATAAAGATGAGTTAGTAGAAGGAAACTGCCCTAATTGTGGAAGACCTGTGGAATTTCTTGAAGAAGAAACTTACTACTTTAAACTTTCAGAGTTTGGAGAACCACTTCTTAAATATATTGATGAGCATCCTAACTTTGTATATCCTACAAGCAGGAGAAACGAAGTTATCAGCTTTATAAAAAGTGGCTTAAAGGATATTAGTGCCACAAGAACCACGGTGAAATGGGGAATCCCTGTCCCTTTTGATCCAAAACATACGGTATATGTTTGGTTTGATGCCCTTGTAAATTATATAAGTGCCTTAGGATATTTAAGTGATGACCAAACAAAATTTGAAAGATACTGGCCTGCCGAAGTACATCTCATTGGAAAAGATATCTTAAGATTTCATGCTATTATATGGCCTGCTATACTTATGGCATTAAAACTTCCTCTTCCTAAAACAGTCCTTGCCCATGGGTTCTGGACTATAAAGGGAGGAAAGATCTCTAAATCAAAGGGAAATAGAATTGATCCTCAGGAATTGATAAATATTTATGGCGTAGATGCCCTAAGATACTTTCTCCTTCGTGAGGTACCTTTAGGGCTTGATGGAGAGTACAGCGATGAATCTTTCCATAAAAGATATCATTCGGATCTTGCCAATGACCTTGGTAATCTCTTAAATAGAGTACTCACTGTAGCAGAAAAATATACCGAAGGACGTGTGCCTGAACCTTCCACATTTGAAGATGAAGATGAAGCATTACTTGATAAATCTGAAGAGACTGCAAAAAAGGTAGAAGATGCTATGGCAGATTTTAATCTATCAGGTGCCCTTACAAATATTTGGGAGTTAATACAAGATGCTAATAGATATATAGATAAACTTTCGCCATGGAATTTGGCATCATCTGGAGATAAAGAACGTCTTAATACAGGGATATATACCCTTTTAGAGACTTTAAGAAGGATATCAATCCTTCTTTATGCCTTTATCCCTGAGACTGCTGAGAAGATCCAAGAGCAGCTTGGATATACCGATAAACAATTTGCATGGGACCTTATCTTTGATGTTAAAATCCCATCAGGACAGAAGGTAAATAAAGGTAAGATCCTATTTCCAAGGATAGAAAAGAAAGAAGAGGAGATTAAAAAAGAGGAGAAGAAGGAAGAAGTAAAAACGATAACCATTGATGAATTTAAGAATATAGAGCTCAGAGTTGCAAAAGTCCTTTCTGCAAGAAAGGTAGAAAATAGTGATAAACTTCTTCTTCTTGAGATAGATATCGGAGGAGAAAAAAGACAGATCGTAGCAGGAATAGCAGAATATTATAAACCTGAAGATATCATTGGAAGAGAAATTATTGTGGTCTATAACCTTCAGCCTGCAAAAATAAGAGGCTATGAGTCCCAAGGTATGCTTCTTGCTGCAAAAGATAGTAAAGGCAGACTTGCCATATTAACTCCTGAAAAAGAGGTTGATCCAGGATCGAGGGTGAGTTAAATGCCTTTAGCATTATACAGAAAATGGCGACCACAAACCTTTGAAGAAGTTGTAGGACAAGAGCATATCGTAGTCACTTTGCAGAATGGTTTAAAGTATAATCGTATTGCCCATGCATATCTTTTTGCAGGTCCAAGAGGCACAGGAAAAACTACCCTTGCAAGAATACTTGCTAAATCTTTAAATTGTGAAAAGGGACCTACACCAACCCCCTGCTTAAAATGTAACTCTTGTATAGAAACTGCAGAGGGAAGAAGTATAGATGTCATTGAGATTGATGCTGCTTCAAATCGTGGCATAGATGAGATAAGAGATATAAGAGAAAAGGCAAGGCTTCTCCCTGTAAGAGATCGATATAAGGTCTATATCATTGATGAAGTCCATATGTTAACTAATGAAGCTTTTAATGCACTTCTTAAGATTTTAGAGGAGCCACCTGAGCATGTGGTCTTTATTATGGCAACTACAGAGCCGCAAAAGGTACCACTGACTGTACTTTCCAGATGCCAGAGATTTGATTTTAGAAGATTAACAAGAGATGAGATTGCAAAACAACTTTCTAAGATCTCTGAGAATGAAGGGGTAAAAATATCTCAAGAGGCATTAAAGATTATATCCCTTCAATCTCAAGGTTCTTTGAGAGATGCCATAAGTCTTCTGGAGCAACTTTTTATATATTCGGATCAGGAAATCACAGAAGATCTTGCAAGAAATCTATTGGGACTTCCCACTTATGAATTTACTTATGCCTTTGTAAAAGCAATGGGAGAATATAATCTTGCTGAAGGATGGAGTCTTCTTCAACAGATATTCCAGATGGGGAAGAATCCTCAGCAATTTGTAAGAGAACTTTTACAACATTTTAGAAATCTTCTTCTTTTAAAAGCTGAGCCAAGACTTTCTAATCTTCTCTCCCTTACAGAAGATGAATATCAAGAGCTTATGGATCAGACAAACCTATTTACTATAAAAAGATTGCAGGACATTATAGACCAAATTCTCATCTTAGAAAATAGATTAAGAGATCTTACCAATGCACCCCTTCTCATGGAGATGACTCTTATTCCTCTATTTCTAAAAGAAGATGCTGAGCTTCCCCAGGTTAAGGTAAATGAGGTAAATATAGAGAAGGTAGCAGAGGTAAAAGAAGAGAAAAAACCTATAGAAAGTGCATCGGATATAGATGCTATAAAAGATAGATGGGGAGAGGTACTTGAGAAAGTAAAAAAGAGAAGGATATCCTTAGAAGCTATGCTTAGAGAGGCAAAAATTATAGAGATAGATTCCGAAGGGAGATTGGTCCTTGGTATTCCAAGTAATTTATCCTTCTTAAAAGAAAGATTAGAAGAGAGACCCAATAGAGCTTTTATAGAGGAGGAGATTAAAAAAGTCTACGGTACACAAATTCCTATAAAATTTACCACGATAGATGAAAATCCTTCTCTTTTTGATAATCCTAAATCAGAGGAGGAGCCTAAGAAAGAGGATAAAAAGGCGTCTCCAGAAGACGTAAAGAATATTTTCAAAGGCAAAATAATAGATTAGGAGGGAATAACGTGAAGGGTAATCCTTTTGAAGCCATGAAACAACTGAAAAAGATACAAGAAAAGATGGCAAAGATTGACGAAGAATTAGAACAAACCTTAGTGGAGGGTACTGCAGGTGGTGGTGTAATCAAGATAACTATGACGGCAAAGGAAGATGTAAAAGAGGTAAAAATTGATCCTGAAGTAGTAAATAAAGAGGAGGTAGATGTCCTGGAGGATCTTGTGGCAGCTGCATTAAGGGATGCTTTAACTAAAGCCAAAGAAAAGACAGCTGAAAAGATGGGAGGACTCACTGACGGACTCTCTTTACCACCCGGACTTTTCTAAGTAATGGCAGAAAGAAGTCTTTTTGATCAGCTCGTAGATGAGCTAACAAAGATACCTGGGATAGGTCCTAAATCTGCCCAGAGAATAGCTTTTTACCTTATAAAACAGCCTCATGAAAATGTGGAGAAACTCGCTCATACCATATTAAAGGTTAAAAATAACATAAAATATTGTTCTATCTGTTTCAATCTTACCGAAAAAGATCCATGTGAAATATGTTCTGACATTAAAAGAGATCATAGTACCATTTGTGTGGTATCAGAACCAAAAGATGTATGGGCTATAGAAAGAACATCTCAATATAATGGACTCTATCATGTATTGGGAGGACTTATCTCACCTCTTGATGGAGTATTCCCTGAAGATTTAAGAATCTTTGAATTAAAAGATAGGGTTGAAAAAGGAGGTATCAAGGAAGTAATCCTTGCTACCGATTCTACTCCTGAAGGAGAAGCAACTGCTATGTATATTGGGAAGATCCTTTCTGAATATAATGTCAAAGTAACAAGACTTGCCCATGGACTTCCTGTGGGCACTGAGCTTGACTTCGCTGATGAGCTAACATTAGCTCATGCTTTAGATGGAAGGCAAGACCTAAAAATTCCAAAAGATTAAGGAGGTAACTGTATGAAGGAGCTTTTAGAAATACGCTGGCATGCACGAGCAGGGCAAGGAGCAAAGACAGCTTCTTATCTCCTTGCTGAAACAGCCATGGAGGCTGGAAAATTTATCCAAGCTTTTCCAGAATATGGTCCAGAAAGAACTGGAGCCCCTATGAAAGCATATACTCGGATAAGCACTAAACCTATAAGAATCCATAGTCAGGTGTATAATCCTGATGCTGTAGTGGTGCTTGATAAAACTCTCATAGGAAAGGTTGATATCATAGAAGGACTTCCTTCTGATGGAATCATCCTTGTAAATACTACTGATGATCCGAAAACACTAAGACAGGAACTGGGCATCTCAGACAGAAAAATCTATACTGTAGATGCCACAGGAATTGCTCTTGCTACTATAGGAAGACCAATTCCTAATACTCCAATGCTTGGTGCTCTGATCAGAGTACTACCAATAATTTCCTTAGATGAGGTTTTAGCTCAGTCCAGAAAGAAATTTGAAGTAAAATTCAAGCCCGAAGTTGTTGAGGGCAACCTTCAGGCGATAAAAAGAGCTTACGAGGAGGTAAAGGGAGAATGAAACTACCAGGATGGAAAGAATTAGTAGAGACTGGTCCTATTATTCCAAAGCCAGCCACATCAAAAGAATATAAAACTGGGGATTGGAGGACCTTTCGTCCAGAGATTGATTATGAAAAGTGTACCACATGTATGTTATGCTGGCTATTTTGCCCTGATTCTGCAATAAAATTTGATGGTGAAAAAGTACATATAGATTATGACTACTGCAAAGGATGCGGAATCTGTGCAGCAGAATGTGCTATAAAAGCCATAACCATGAAATAAAGGAGGGAAGATAATGAAAACTCAGATAAAAAGAATTGCTATTGAGGGAAATGAGGCAGCTGCATTAGCTTTTAAACAGGTAAATCCTGATGTGGTAGCTGCTTATCCTATAACACCATCCACAGAAGTGGTGCAAAAGTTCTCTGAGTATGTGGCAAATGGTGAGGTAGATACAGAATTTGTCCCTGTAGAAAGTGAACATAGTGCTATGAGTGCTTGTATTGGCGCTGCTGCAGCAGGAGCAAGAGTTATCACTTCTACAGCATCTCAGGGACTTGCCCTTATGTGGGAAATGCTGTATATAGCCGCTTCTATGAGACTCCCTATCGTTATGACTGTTTCCAATAGAGCCCTTTCTGCCCCTATAAATATCCATGGGGATCATAGTGATGCTATGGGAGCAAGAGACTCTGGATGGATCCAGATATTCTCTGAAAATGTGCAGGAAATATATGACAATGTATTCCAAGCAGTAAAAATTGCAGAGAATCCTGATGTAAGACTTCCTGTTATGGTAGGATATGATGGATTTATCACAAGTCATTCAGAAGAGATGATTGAACTTCTTGATGATGATATAGTAAAGAATTTTATAGGGAAGTATAAGCCCAAATATAATCTTCTTGATGTAGATAGTCCTATTACCATGGGACCCCTTGCTCTTACTGACTCCTATTTTGAATTTAAAGTGGCTCAGGCTTATGCTATTGACCACTCTCTACCTATCATAAAGAAAGTAGGAAAAGAATATGGAGATCTTACGGGAAGATATTACGATACCATAGAAAAATACAAGATAGATGGAGCAGAATATGTGATCGTTGCCATGAGCTCTACTATCGGTACTGCAAGAGAAGTGGTAGATAGACTAAGAGAAAAAGGACTTCCTGTAGGTCTTCTCAAGATAAGAGTATTCAGACCATTCCCATTAGAAGATATCACTAATGCTCTTAAGGACATTAAGGTGGTAGGAGTATTAGATAGAAGCATGGTTCCTGGATCCTTTGGAGGACCTCTATACCATGAGATCACTTCAGGTCTTTATCACTTTGACAAAAGACCTATTGTACAATCTTATGTGTATGGACTTGGAGGAAGAGACATAACCATGGATCATATTGAGAAAGTATTTGAAGAACTTGTAGATATAGGTAAGAAAGGAAAAACAAATCCTCTCACCTACATCGGAGTAAGAGAATAGGAGGTGGACGATAATGCCAATAAACTTAAAAGAAATCGCATTAAAAGAGGAGCGATTAGTAAGTGGACATAGATTATGTGCTGGCTGTGGTGCCAGTATAATTGTAAGAATGGTGCTTAATGCCATAGATGAACCTGTTGTGGTAGCTAATGCTACAGGATGTCTTGAAGTAGCAACTACAATTTTTCCATTTACAGCATGGAATGTACCATGGATCCATAGTGCCTTTGAAAATGCTGCAGCAACTATATCAGGTGTAGAAGCAGCTTACAGAGCTCTAAAGAGAAAAGGAGAGGTTGATAGAGATATAAGATTTGTAAGCTTTTCTGGAGATGGCGGCACCTATGACATAGGAATCCAATCTCTTTCTGGAGCTATTGAAAGAGGTCATAGAGCAGTATATATCTGCTATAATAATGAAGCATATATGAATACAGGAATTCAAAGGTCTGGAGCAACACCAAGAGGAGCATTCACTACCACTTCTCCTGTGGGAGATGTGATTCCAGGAAAACCTCAAAGGAGAAAGAATCTAACTGAAATGATGGTAGCAAATGGAGCAAAATATGTGGCTCAGGCTTCTCCAAGCCATTGGAGAGACCTTATGGAAAAGGTAAAAAAGGCAGTAGCTACCGATGGACCTGCATTTTTAAATATATATTCCACTTGCCCAAGAGGATGGAGGACTCCTGATAACTCTGCCATAAGTATAGCAAAACTTGCTGTGGAAACTGGAGTATGGCCTCTTTATGAGGTAGAAGATGGAAAATATAAGATAAATTACAAACCTGCTAAAGGTTTCAAACCAGTAGAGGAATTCCTCAAAGTTCAGGGAAGATTCTCCCATCTTCTCAAACCTGAGAATGCTAATATTTTAGAAGCATTCAAGAAAGATGTTCAGGATGAACTAGATAGATTAATGAGGATGGAGGAAGCGACAAATAAGTAAAGGCATAAGCTCTCCTTCTTTAAAGGAGGAGAGCTTCATCCTCTTATGAAAACACTATATAAGATAGGTATACATCTTTTCAGAGGTTCCCGAGAGATTTTTGAAGATATAAGACTCCTTGGTATAAATACTGCTCAGCTTTTTTCAGGAAATCCAAGAAGTTATAGACCTTCATCGGAAAAACTCCCTATTTTCCCTTTTACTCCTATCTTTATCCATGCACCTTACGTAGTAAATCTTGCATCTCCTGATGAGAGAATATGTAATCTATCCATAAAAAAAGTTATAGAAGAGCTAAAGCTTGCAGAACGTTTAGGATGGGAAGGAGTAGTTATACATCCTGGAAGTAGCAAAAAAATGGGAAAAGAAGTGGCAGAAGAAAACTTCTTAAACTCCTTAGAAAAAATCTTTGATAATAATGGAATAAAAACAAAACTTATTATGGAAAATAGTGCAGGAGAAGGAGATGGATGGGGCTCTACCATAGAGAATCTTTATGATGTATATAAAGAATTTCCTGATATATATTTCTGCCTTGATACGTGTCACCTTTTTGCTGCAGGATATAATCTGAAAAATGAGAGAAAGTGTAAAGCATTCTTCTACTCTTTTTTAGAGAAGATACCTTTACAGAAGCTTTCTCTTCTCCATATAAATGACTCTCATTTTCCTTTAGGATCAAGGAGAGATCAACACGCTCATATAGGAAAAGGAGCCATTGGAATAAGAGGATTTCAAAATCTATTTAAGATAGAAGAGCTCCATAAAATCCCTCTTATTCTTGAGACTCCCAAAGATTCTCCTATGGCAGATCTTTATAATATAAATATGATAAAGAAACTCTTAGAAGAAACCTTTTAAAATCCTACTTGCAAATTTTACCTTCTCCAAGGTATGAAATGTCCCCCCCCCTTCATGACCATTAAAGGGATATATTTTTATCTCCTTCCCACCTTTGTAATGGTTATAGGCTGCAAAAACCGTAGAAGGAGGACATATCATATCCATAAGTCCCACCGAAAAAAGAACAGGAGCCTTAGCACGTGCTGCAAAATTTACTCCATCAAAATAGGATAATGTCTTAAAGACTTTATCTACATGATCCCTATGAGTTTTTAGATATTGCACAATCTCTTGATATGGATAACCATCAGTTATTTCTATAGCTCTCCTATAATGGCAAAGGAAAGGTACATCAGGCATTGCAAGTTTTACATGAGGAGAAAGACCTGCTACAGCTAAGGTAATTCCTCCACCTTGACTTCCACCCGTAATTCCTATCTTATTCTTATCCACATCAGGAAATGCCATAATAGTTTCTACAGCCCTTACAGCATCAGTAAAAACTCTACGATAATAATATTTTTTAGGCGCTAAGATACCTCTGGTCATAAATCCAGGATATTCAGAATCAAAAGGAGTATCATCATAATCAGGAGTATCTCCCGGACTCCAGGAACTTCCTTGCCCTCTTGTATCCATTACAAGATGAGCAAAACCCACATTTGCCCAAAGTAGAAAGTCATAAGGAAGACTTCTTCCACCACCATATCCTATATATTCCACAATACCTGGAATTTTATCCTTCCTTTCCTTAGGGACAATAAGCCAACCTTTAACCCTCTGCCCTTTATATCCAGAAAAAGTCACATCGTAAGTCTCCACAAGATCCAGTCCAAATTTTACCTTATCAAAAACAGGATCCAAAGGATACTGTGATGACTCCTCTAATGTTTTTTCCCAGAATTCATCAAAATCCTTAGGCTCCTCCCTTTCAGGAAGATATTTATAAAGTTCTGAGAGAGGAAGATCAAAAAACATTTACATACCTCCTATAAATAAGTTTCTCATTTATTATATATGAGATTTTAAGAGTTCAGTGCATTTTTTAAGACGCTCTTCATAAGAAGAGAGATCATCCATCCCATAAAGTTTAAGCACATAATTCTCTAATACTGAGTAAAGAGGTCTTGGAGCAGGATTATTAAAATTTTCAGGAGTTAAGGGTATAATTTTATCCTTAGAAAAACCAGATGTCTCTGCTACCTTGCAGGCAAAATCATAACGAGTAACAATCCCTTTATTTACCACATGATAAACCCCATAAAGTTTTGTCCCTATAAGCTCCCTTACCTTTCTTGCTAAGTCTCCTGCATAGGTTGCCGATGCAAAATGGAAATTGCTTAATCTTAATTCTTTACCTTCTTTCAATGCACCATATATTTGATTCAAGGTATTATCTCCATACTCCCCAAAAACATAGGAGGTGCGAATGATAAAATGTCTTTTACAAAATTCCTTAGTAAAAATCTCTCCCCAAAGTTTTGTCCTTCCATATACATTTAAAGGCTTAGGAGTATCAAATTCTGTATAAGGATCATTTTTCTCACCTGAGAAGACATAATCAGTACTTATATAAACCATAGGTATATCAAGAATAGCACAGGCAATTGCTATATGCTTTGCCCCAAGAGCATTAACCTGAAAAGCTTTATGAGGATTCTCCTCACAAACATCTGGGGAGCGAATAGCAGCAGGATGAATTACCATATCAGGTTTTAAAGATAGGATCCTTTCAATAGTAGTTTTATCCTCTAAATTTAAATCGCTATGAGAAAGTTTGATGGTATCAAAATTCTCAAGCTCCTTCAAAAAATACTGACCTATAAATCCTTTTGCACCTGTAATTAAAATCCTCATGATTTTATTATATACTTTTATAAGAGAAAAATGAAAGTATTTCTAAGTCTTTTTTTAATTTTAATATCTATAGCCCTTTTTGCATATAGTACTCCTTCTCAGAGTAAGGACACATATTTGATTGTGCCTCTTCCTCTAAAAACACCTAAGGGCAGAGAGAACGAGACAGTTGAAATCTTATCCTTCTTAAATAAAAGATATTATTCGGGAAAAATGAAACTACAAATCATATATGATGATATAAAAGGTATCCCTCCAGGCTCTCTAAAGATCTCAGGCCCTAAGGAAGAGCTAACTGCTATTAAAAATGAGCTTTCCAAAAGAAAATTCCCCTATAAAGAGATTACAGCTATAAAAACATATATACCATCTCCACCACATATTGCAGTCCTTGATACAGGTGAAAACCTTCCTCTCCATAGCACTTTAAAGGAACTGGGATTTAGCTTTACAAAAATCTCTCCAGAATCGTTAAAAAAAGGAGCTTTAAAGAATGAAAAGTATGATCTTATCATTTTCCCTCCTGGAGTTGCCTATAATATTGAAAAATCTCTTGGAAAAAGTGGCGGAGATAAGTTAGTCTCATTTATAAAAGATGGTGGAGGATATATTGGAATCTGTGCAGGTGCCTATGTTCCATTAAAAGGGACAAATTCTATCACCTCACAGATCTCCTTTGTAAAAGGAATAGCTAAAAATCAGAATCCATGGCATTTAGGAATGGGGGTTGCAAACATTAAGATAAAAGAGAAAAATCCTATAACCTTTGGATTTGAAGAAGAGATATCTGTTTTATATTGGAATGGACCTATCATAGAAGAAAACAAAGAGGATAAAGTAAATCCTCCCTTTAAAAAAATTGCGGTATATTCCCATATAGATAAAGAAGCATTTATATTTGGAGGAAACTTCAAAGAAGATTTTGTAAACTCGGTAATAAAAGATGGTGGAGCCCTCACACACTCAAAACTTGGAGATGGTAATGTGGTACTTTTTTCTTTTCATCCAGAACTTTCCCAGATCCCAGGCACTAATTTAAAACTTCCTAATAAATATATTCATCGCTTACTTTTCAATACTATCTATTTTGTAGCATACTCCTAAAAAATCTTTTCTTAATAAGGTTTTTCAAGTATAATTTTAAAAACTCAAAATGCTCCTACAAGGAGGATCTCATATGAAAGTAGTAATTATCATGGGTTCAAAGGGAGATCTGGAGTGGTGTAAAAGAATTGCAAATACTCTGGAATTTTTTGAAGTGCCATACACAATGAGAGTTGCATCAGCCCACAAAGTACCTTTAAAAGTGCTTGATATTATAAAAGACTATGAAAAGGAAGATGTAGTATTCATCACAGTTGCAGGAAGAAGCAATGCCCTTTCAGGATTTACAGATGCAAACACCACAAAACCTGTAATTGCATGCCCACCATATAGTGATAAGTTTTCAGGAGTAGATGTATTCTCCACATTGAGAATGCCCTCAGGTGTTGCACCTCTAACGGTATTAGAGCCTGAAGAGGCAGCACTTTCTGCGATAAAGATATTATCTCTCAAATATCCAGAGCTCAGTGAAAAAATAAAAAGGTATCAAGAGGAGAAAAGAGCCGAGATAGAAAAAGCTGATGAAGAAGTGAGGTCTCATGGGTAGCGTAAAGGATCTTATCATACTGGAAAATCCAAAAGAACATTCTCTCGGAAGAGGTAGATTTGTATTCTCAGACCGATACTCAGTCTTTGACTTTGGAGAGATGCCAGACCATATAGAGGATAAAGGAAAGGCTATATGTATTGCTACCTCTTATTTCTTTGAAAGATTGGAGAATATGGGTATAAAAACCCATTATATAGGAATTGTAGAAGATGATAAGGTAAAAAGTCTATCGGAATTGAAATCTCCATCAAATATCATGGAATTTAAAATGGTAAGAGTCCTAAAACCTGATCTAAGTAATGGAGTATATGATTATTCCATATTTAAAAAAGAGAAGTTAAACTTTTTAATACCCTTAGAGGTGATCTATAGAAACTCTCTACCTGAAGGGTCTTCTGTGTTTAGAAGATTAAAAGAGGGAAACTTAAAGATAGAAAATCTTGGACTTTCCAAGATTCCATCTCCTGGAGAGAAATTAGAAAAGCCTATAGTTGATTTCTCTACAAAATTAGAGATCAATGATAGATATCTATCAAAAGATGAGGCAAGAGAGATCAGTGGACTTTCAGAGGAAGAGTTTCGTAATCTTATAGATAGCACTTTATTTATTGATGATATGATTACAAAAGAAGGAGAAAAAATTGAACTTATAAATGAAGATGGAAAGGTAGAATTTGCCTTTGACTTAGAAAGAAATTTCATTCTTGTGGATGCTGTAGGTACTCTTGATGAATGTAGATTTACGTATAACTCTATTCCTATAAGTAAAGAGATTGCCCGAATATTTTACAGAAAGACCGAATGGTATAAAGAGATTGAGGAAGCAAAAAAGAAAGATAGATTTCATTGGAAAGATTATGTAGGAAATCCCCCAAAACTTCCCAGGGAATTAAAGGATCTTGTATCTATGATCTACAAAGCTTATGCCAATGAACTCACAGGAAAAGAGTGGTTTGATACCTATCCCATGAAGGATCTCTTAAATAGGATAAGGGAATTTCTATAATAAAAATTAAGCTTTTTGTTAATATATATAACTATTATTGAGACCATGAAAAATATATTCTATTATAGGAAAAACCCTATTCTCCAATGATAGAGTAGTATCATCTTAAAAAAACCTCTCAAAACCTAATATTTTACTATCATTTTTAACCTTTCCTCTATTTAGCTATATCCTAAGTTGTGGATAAAAATGTGGATAGCTTGTGGATAAGTCTGTGGATAACTTTAATAAATTGTGGATAACTTTGTCCTTAAGCTATAAATTGTGGATATTGTGAATAAGTTAGGAAAACTTATCCACAATTAAATCATTCCTATTAACTATCTTTCGGAAGATTATCCACAGTATCCACAACACTTACTACTACTACTAGTATTTTATTCTTATTATTCTCTTTTGTAGTATTAATAGTAAAATGTGGATAATTTAAAAAAAGCTTTCCTATTAAAAAAAGATGCCCCTTAAAGGGGCATCTTTTGAGAAAAGAAATTCTGACTGGGATGGATTTTTTTCTCTACACTAAAAAATCTTTTAAATTTTTTTGAGTATACAATAGTATATTAATTTTATCAAGTGTCTATATATAACACGTATTAGCTAAGAGTTTTATTGATATTTAGAATTTTATTTCTAATAAAGAAAGGTTTTACCAGGAAAGCGTTTTTATAAAGATTTTGATGGTATAATATCATACTATGATAAGCAATACGGAAATTTTTTACAGACTTATTCTTTCTGTTATACTGGGGGGAATTGTAGGCTGGGAGAGAGAAAAAGAAGAAAAACCTGCTGGTCTTCGTACTCATATAATTGTATGTCTTGGCTCTACACTTCTTATGATTGTATCTGCTTATACTTTTCCCAATGCGGATCCTACAAGAATAGCTGCTCAGGTTGTCACAGGTATAGGTTTTATAGGTGCTGGGACAATTTTAAGAACGGGAGTAGGAGTCAAAGGGCTTACCACAGCAGCAAGTATATGGACTATGGCAGGGGTAGGGCTTGCAGTGGGAGCAGGTCTTTATATTCCTGCAACATTTACTGCTTTTCTAATTTTTTTAATATTATTTTTTGTTGCAAAGTTTGAAGTAGCAATTATACAAACGCATAAATTTGTTGTTCTTAAATGTATTATAGAAGATAGACCAGGATCTATTGGAAAATTAGGTACTCTTTTAGGTGAATTGGATGTGGATATAAAAGAGATAGGTGTCTCTCCTCTTGATGAAGATGATGCAACCCTTAGAATAGTTTTAAGACTTCCTGCTAAGTTAAAAGAAAGAGAACTCATCACAAAACTTTCGGAACTGGAAAATGTGAAAAATATAGAGGTGGTGGAAAGTTAAACAATCTCCCACCCTACTTTTGTTAAGTTTTTAATGGAATCCTCCTCATCCCCTAAAAATAGTATGAAATGGTTTCCTATGGGATTTTTAAGAAATGAAGAATCTTTTATCCTGGCTGCAATTTGGGTTCTACACATATGATCTTCAAATGGTTTCTCTATAAATTCCCCAGATCTTACCATAATTTTCTTTCCCTTTCCTAATCTACATAATGTTATCTTATCAGTCTTTATATATCCTTCAATCCCCACACTGCTTAAGGTCTCAAAATGGCTATTAAGATTAAAATATTCTGGCATATCTATAGCCATGGTACAATGGGCAAAGGTATATCTATCCTCCTCAATTTTTGCTAAATTTGCCATAAAAGGCGTTTTCCCTGTAAGTTTTTTCTCTAAAAGCATGGTAGCAAGAGCTTCTATATCTCCTTCACAAGAGGATATAATTCCTTCGGAATTTAAAAGGGATAAGGCAAGGCATCCAGTAATTTTTAAGTTTATTGCAAGATCAAAGCATCGTATGGTAAGAGCTGAAATATTATATTTTTCTATAATTCTTTTTAAAGAGGTGTAGATTTTTGTAGCATTAAGGAGCTCTTCTTTTGATGTCTTTTTCTCTTTTGCAAGTCCCCATATTTTTTCTGTAAGTGAATTATCTTCCTCTAAATATTTTTCTACTTCAGAAAGAGGTATTTCTATAGGGATTAAATGAAGTTCTTTCAAGATATCATAGCTTCCGCTTTTTATGAGCCAATCACTGGGCTTTCCAATAATCCCTATCTTTTGGTTTTTCAATTCATCAATAACCTTTAATGTTTTGATTATATCTTCAGTAATATTTGGAATTAAGATGGTTTTTATTCCTTTTTCTCTTGCATAACCTTGTATCTCAAGGCTTGCTGCAAGTCCATTGGCTTTTCCAAAGGGAATGATATAGAGTCCATCTTTTAAATATTTTAAAGATGATGCTTCTGTTCCTCCTGTGAGAAGGACTATAGCATCAGGATCTTCGCTCTCTTCTAAGTTTAAATATCTCCTTAAGAAGTTTTTAGCTTCTTCTATCTTTTCATTAATATTATAGGCTATGGGACTTGATAAAAATGCTATTTTCATCTTTCTCCTTTCTCATCTACACATCTTCTTTACATATTCTCCCATATGTATTCCAAGAAGCCTTGCAGCCTTTTTTTCTGCTTCCTTTGGGGCACCTATAGAGACTGTGCCATAATGAGCAGTAACCCCTGGTGCAGAGTAATCAGGAAGTCCAAACACAAGATATCCATAGTTTAGAAGTATGGTCAGTATGGAATATAGAGTTGCCTCATTTCCTCCCCCAAGTCCACCCGATGTGGAAAAGGCAGCTCCAATCTTACCTTTCACCTTTCCCCATGCCACATCTATACTTTCGTCAAAAAACTTTTTAAGTTTCCAGGTTAATGTGCCACAATAGGTAGGGGATCCTACAATAATGCCATCACATTCCAATAAATCTTCTGGCTTTGCTTCATCTACATGTTTTATTACGACTTCTACGCCATCTACCATTTTTACTCCTTCTGCCACTTCATATGCCATTTGTTTTGTATTTCCTGTAACACTATCATAAAGCACAAGCACCTTGGGCATTTTTTTAAACCTCCTTATATGAGAGCATTTCTAATTTTAGATAATACCTAATTTTATAGTAATGGTAAAGTCTTTGCATGTTATAATACTCTCAAATTTTAAATCTTAAAAAAAATGGGGACAATGCTATCTAAAAAAGTAAAAGAGCTAAAGAACTATTTATCTGCTCTATACTTGGCATATAAAAGAAGGGATACACCTATTATTGCTAAGATTTTTGTAGGATTAACAGTAGGCTATGCCCTAAGCCCTATAGATATTATCCCTGATTTTATACCTATACTTGGCTATTTAGATGATTTAATAATTCTTCCTCTACTCATATATCTTTCTATTAAACTGATACCTAAGAATATCTTAGAAGAATGCAGAAAAGAGGCTAACGAATTTTACTTAGGGGATATTCCAGAAGCAAAAATTGCAAGTATTCTTATCGTCCTAATATGGGTATTAATAATCCTTCTGATAATCTATGGGATATTTATAAAATAAATAGAAAGCCTGGGGCTTGGTGCCCCCAGGCTTAGAAAGAAAAGGGGGTAAGAGCTATCTTTTAAAATTTTGCAGCGCCAGATGCAATAAACTTTAGATGAGATAGATCGGGAGATAAATTTTGAATCTGGTCTCCAAGAACTGCCACATCTACTGAGAAACCAAGAAGATTTACTCCTGCTCCAACAGAGAATGTTAATCCTTTCACTGCTAATTGAGCTGCCTGATTAGGATCAAGCTCTTCTAATCTGAGGTTTCCATACATTCCTGCCCTTATAGCAAGGATAGGAAGAACCCAAAATTCAACTCCTCCATGTAATGTTCCATATTTCCATAGTTGAGGTTGATTCCAATTTTCTCCACTAAAATTGTAAGTGACATCAAAATTCTCTAAATCCAGTGCTAATTTTATAGCCCCTAAATCTACACCAGCACCTATGTTGAAGAAGCTTGGAAGCTGAAGATTAGAGTACTGCTCGGCAGCTGGATCGTAAGTCCACCAATATCCAGAGTGTCCTGTTACAAAGTCATCATGCCACATATAGTCTCGTGTATAATTCACACTACTATAGGCATTTTTAAATACGGCACCAATTTTTACGATGGCTAAATCCAATATTCCTCCCACATCTAAGGTAAATCCATCAATACTTGCAGTGTCAAAAGAATGGAATTGAGAATTTGCTCCAGGAGGAGGATTAGTAAAGTCTTCACTTACGCCATTAAAATAGTCGCCTCCAAACCATATTCCATCAACTTTTCTTGAGATGTCTCCTTTAATATAACTTACATTGGCGCCAAGAGCTAAAGGTCCAAATTTTTTCCCTAATCCTACAGAGAAGGTATTAAGTTTTGATACATCTGTTACATCAGAGTACCAATCAAAATTCATAGGATAGGCATCGGGTGCATAGCTTGTCCAATATCCACCATCAGCTCTCCCTACCACTACAGATGGTATAAAAGGCTTTTTATATGCTGCTCCAAGATTGGAAATTGCAAATGCAGCATATAGTGGTACAAAGTTGAATTTATATTCATATATAGGTGTTCCATCATCATTTAAACTAACAACCTCTTTATTTATTTCTCCTAAGGTTAATGCACTTAGATTAATATTTTTAACGTAGGCAAGCCCTGCAGGATTATACTCTACAGAGGAAGCATCATTGGCTAATGCTACTCCTACACCTCCCATACCAATAAACCTGGCACTTCCACCGCTCATCCAAGGAATGAAGCTAAAAAGATTGATAGGATATTTTTCTCCAGGCTCAGGTCTTTCAATTTGTTGTGCAAATGCCACTGAGAAAAGGAACAAGATACTTAAGGTCCCTACTAAGAGAATCTTTATGAATCTACGCATTTTGACACCTCCCTTGTTTTATCTATTTATAGTATCATACTAATTTTTATTAAAATATGTGATCTATATCACTTATTTTTAAAAAATTTAAATATATAGAGGTAAATTTTAGTAGGGGCTTTAAAATCCATCTTATAAAATTAATTGACAAGGTAATTATAAAAAGTTAAAATTGTGTTAAAAGGGCAAGGAGAAAAAGGAGAAACTGCTCTTTCATAGGGTGGTTTCTCCTTTTTTATTTGTATAGGGGAGGTGATATGAATTTTAAAAATGGCTTCTGTTGTAACCAAAAAATTTTTAAAACTGGGGGTGTTAGGTAAATGTCTAAGAGGTATTTGTATGTGCTTCTCATCATATCTTTACTCTTAATTCTTGGAGGTAATTTTCTTGCTTTTCTTGTCCAGACAGATTTTGGGGGAGTTGTTATAAAAGATGTTAGATTTATGGGATCTAATAAGATCCAGATGAGTGGACTACTTTATATACCAAAAGATGCTTCAAGGGAAAATAAAAAGCCAGCTGTATTAGCAATCCATGGTTATATTAACTCTAGAGAAACCCAAGATGGCTTTGCTATTGAACTTGCAAGAAGAGGTTATGTGGTCCTTGCTTTAGATCAAACAGGACATGGATTTTCTGATCCTCCTGCTTATGCAAATGGTTTTGGGGGACCTGATGGACTTTCATACCTTAGATCTCTTGATTTTGTAGATTTAGATAATATAGGGTTAGAAGGACATTCCATGGGAGGATGGTCTGTAGTTATTGCAGCAGCAATTATTCCGGATGGTTATAAAGCAATGGTTTTGGAAGGTTCTTCTACAGGTACCATGGGGGCACCAGAGGGCAATGAAAGTTTTCCTAAGAATGTTTGTGTTGTCTTTTCAAAATATGATGAATTTTCAGAGCTTATGTGGGGATCTACCACAGCTCAAGAGGTAGGAAAAACTGAAAAGATGAAGAAACTTTTTGGTACTAATGAAGATATTGTTGAAGGTAAGATATATGGAAGCATAGATGATGGGACAGCAAGAGTACTTTATCAACCAGCATGCACCCATCCTTGGGATCACTTTTCCATTAAAGCCATAGGTTATGCTATAGATTGGTTCTCTCAAACCTTAAATGGTGGTAAGGCTATCCCATCTTCTAATCAGGTATGGTATTGGAAAGAAATAGGTAATTTACTGGCATTAATAGGTATGATAATTTTGGTTTTAGCCTCTGGAGGGTTACTCTTAAAGAGCAATTTCTTTAAGGAGTTGGAGGAGAAGACTCCTACAATAAAATCTGCTACTGGTGCTACTTGGTGGATATCTGCAGTAATCTTTACTGCTGTTGGACCTCTTACTTATTTTTGGTTAAAGAATCTTACACTAACTAAAATAATACCTAAGGTGACAGCTTTCTTTCCACAGGAGATAAATAATGGAATAATGGGCTGGGCAGTTGGAAATGGTATAATAGCACTCTTGCTTTTCTTACTATGGAGATATGTACTTGATAAGAACTCTGGTGGAAATGGGGTAAATTTTGGGCTAACATGGGAAAGGGAAGGCTTGTCTTGGAGAAAGATTGGGAAATCAGCTCTTCTTGCCATAGCAGTAACTTTTATAGCATATCTGAGTCTTGCATTAAGTGATTTCTTATTTAAGACTGATTATAGGATATGGATATTTGCAGTAAAATTATTTACCCCTCTAAAGTTCAGAATATTCTTACAATATCTAATATTTTTCTTAATATTTTTCTTTATATACTCCTTAGTTATGCATGGACAGCTAAGGGTAAGAAGCAAAGAAGGGAAAGAAGTATCTCTTTCAAAGGAAATTTTAATAAATATAGTACTTGCTATATTAGGATTCTTTATATATTTAGTTTTACAATATATTCCACTTTTTAGAGGAGGGACTTTATTAACACCTGATCCATTGTGGGTTATAATTGGTATTCAATTCTTACCTATACTTTCTATTGCAGCAGCAGTTAGTACTTTCTTCTTCAGAGCTACAGGTCATATATACACAGGAGCTTTTATGAATAGTTTATTGATAACCTGGATAATAGTGGCTGGAACTGCAGTTCATTTTCCTTTTTAGGTTAACGAGCCTCCCCCTGTGGTAAAATCTCAGGGGGAGGCTTTTTATTCCACGCTTCTTGTGGCTACAATGTTTACATTGGTGCCAAGGATATTTTCAATGATTATATCCCCTCTTTTTACAGGTGCCTTAACCTCTTTGCTTTTTACGATATCCATAACATCTTTTATATATTTTTTTGGAATTGGTTTATCAGTTTTTACAGATACCAAGGGAAGTTCTCCCCCAATAACCTTTACACTTGTGGTTATGATTCTTTTTGGATCTTTTATTTCATCTTCTGCATAAGCTATTCCCCTTTGGCATCTATTCCCTTCTATTTTAATGATGGAATTATCAGCATCTTTTATCTCTACTGTAAGCTTGCAACCTATAGGGCATTGTACACAGACAAATCTCTTAATCATATTTTTTATGCCTCCTCCATGGAGACTTCTATCTCTGAATAGTTTTCAATATATTTTTCTGGTACTTTTACTCTTAAGATCTCACTGGGTACTAAGTCTTTATACTCTCTCTCAAGGCTTCCTACTTTTAAACGTCCCTTTTCCATAGGTCTTCTCACCCTAAGGTATAAGATTAAATCGTCTCTTGATGTGTAATAATTTGGGAAAAGTATCCCTATATTTTTACCCTTTTTTATAGGGACTTTACCAGTAAATTTCTCTCCTTTTACATAGTAAGCGGCATATTTTCCTGCCTTCTCTCCTTCTAAGGTAACATAATCTACTAAGTCATAGATGATAGTACAGTTTCCAGCTGCAAATACAAAATCTAAAGAGGTCTGTCCTAAGTTAGAGGCAGAAAATCCTCTACTGGTCCCATCTATCTCTACCAGATCATTAAGGAGTTCTGTATTAGGAATAAGTCCCACAGAAAGAATTAATGTATCTACATTAAAGGATTCCTCAGTACCAGGGATAGGATTAAAGGTTTCATCTAATTTTGATACAATAACCTCCTCTAATCTTCCATCTCCTCTCACTTCTACCACTGTAGATGATAGATATAGGGGAATATTGTAGTCTTCAAGACATTGCACCACATTTCTTAAAAGTCCTCCAGCATAGGGAAGCCTCTCTATTACTCCTACCACTTCTACCCCTTCTAAGGTAAGTCTTCTTGCCATAATAAGACCTATATCTCCAGATCCTAAAATTAAAGCTCTTTTTCCAGGGAGAATATTTTGAATGTTCATATATTTTTGGGCAACTCCTGCTGTAAATATCCCCGATGGTCTCTTACCAGGAATTAGTAGGCTTCCAAAGGGTCTTTCTCTTGCTCCTGTAGCCATAACGATAGCTTTTGTTTCTATAGTCTGAATGCCATAAGGAGTAATAAGATATATTTTTTTATTTTTCTCATCTATGGAATGTAAAAAGGAGTTTGAAAGAATTTTTATAGGTGTATCTTTGATCTTCTCCATGAACATCTCTGCATATTCAGGACCTGTTAACTCCTGTTTAAAGTATTGCAGACCAAAACCATTATGAATACATTGATTTAAAATACCACCGATCCTTTCCTCTTGCTCTATAAGAATCACATCTACACCTTCTTTATAAGCAGAAAGGGCAGCTCCAAGACCTGCAGCTCCTCCTCCTATTACTACAACATCAGTCTTCATGGTCTTACTCTCCCATTTAGAATCCAAGCTTTTTCTGAACCAGCTGTAATCTCTGAGAGATCTTTATTTAACTCTCTTGCTAAGATCTCTAATATTCTTGGTCCGCAGAAGTTTCCCTGACATCTTCCAAAAGAAGCTCGTGTTCTAAATTTCACCCCATCTAAGCTGCGGGCTCCTCTTCTTATGGCTTCAAGGATCTCTCTTTCCGTTACCATATTGCAGTAACATATAATCTTTCCTGATAATGGATCTTTTTTAATCTCCTCATTCCATTCTTCCAAAGGAAGTTCCGAATATCTTTTAATCCTTTCTCTTTTTGAGATAAATGTTTTTTTCTTTTCAAGATTAATCTTTAATCTATCCTGTATAATCTCCTCTACCACATATGTGGCTATGGCAGGTGCTGCAGTAAGCCCAGGAGATCTGATCCCTATCACATTGATAAAATTAGGTATTTTCTCACTTTCTTTTATAAAGAAATCTTTATTGGGATTTTCAGCACGAATGCCTGCAAAAGTTTTGATTGCATAGGATATATCCAAGGATGGCACTAATCTTTTTGTTTCCTCTATAATCCTTTTTAACCCATAACTGGATGTAGCCGTATTTTCCTTCTGATCTTCAGAAAGGTCTTCTGCTGTGGGACCAAGAAGGATTCCTCCATCAATAGTAGGGAGCACTAAAATTCCTTTGGACTTTTCTGTGGGTGTAGGAAATATAACTGAATTTACAATTCCGCCTATTTTTTTATCCAAGAGGATATACTCTCCTCTTCTGGGATATATAGGTATAAATTCTGCTCCTGCAATTTTTGCTATCTCATCTCCATATAATCCTGCTGCATTGATAACTAAATCTACTTCATATGTATTTTTATCAGTTATTACCTTAGATATCCTTCCATTTTTTCTCTCAAAATCTATGACCTTTTCCCCTAAGATAAGTTTTAATCCATTTGCTATTGCATTTTCTACAGCTGCTATGGCTGCTCCCCAGGATTCAATAATTCCACCTGTGGGTGCCCATAAGGCATATTTCACTTCTCTATTTAAATGAGGCTCTTTTTCAAAGATCTCTTCTCCTTTTAATATTTCAAGTCCTGGCACATTGTTTTTCTTTCCTCTTTTCAAAAGCTCTTCCAATGTTTTTAACCCTGCTTCATCAAAGGCAACCACCAAAGATCCTGTCCTTTTTACATCATAGTCAAGTTCCTCAGAAAGTTTAAAGTGAAGGGCATTACCCTTAGCACATAATTTTGCCCTTAGAGTATCTGGAAAATCATCATATCCTGCATGTAAAATACCAGAGTTTGCTTTTGTGGTTCCCCAAGCAATGTCTAAGTTTTTCTCTATTAGGGTAATATCTAAGTCATATTTAGAAAGTTCCCTGGCAATGAATGTGCCACTTATACCTCCACCTATAATTACTACTTTCATCTTCTCCCTCCCTGAGCTATACTCTTAATAATTTAAAAAGATCTATGATTCTTCCCATTTTAAAGACCTTGATACCGCCTTTTTCCATCCTTTATAGAGTTTTTCTCTCTCTTCCACAGACATCTGAGGATGAAATTTCCTATCTATCTGCCATAGATCTTCAATCTCTTTTTGGTCTTTCCAGTGGCCTGTAGCAAGTCCTGCTAAGTATGCAGCTCCCAAGGCTGTGGTCTCACTTACAAGAGGTCTTTCCACAGGGATTCCAAGAATATCAGACTGAAATTGCATAAGGAAATTGTTTACCACTGCTCCGCCATCTACACGAAGGGATCTTAATTCAATACAACTCTCTTGTTTCATGACTTCTAATACATCTCTGGTTTGATATGCAATGGATTCAAGGGTTGCTCTTACAATATGCTCTCTTGTAATACCTCTTGTTATACCAATGATTAGTCCTCTGGCATACATATCCCAGTAAGGTGCTCCAAGTCCTACAAAGGCAGGTACCACATATATACCACCAGCATTAGGCACTTTTAATGCAAGGGATTCTGTCTCAGCTGCATTCTGAATGATCTTAAGCCCATCTCTTAACCACTGGATAGCTGCGCCAGTGATAAATATACTTCCTTCAAGGGCATATTCTACTTTTCCATTTAGTCCCCAGGCGATAGTAGTAAGAAGTCCAGATTTTGATGGGCAGGCTTTCTCTCCTGTATTCAGAAGCATAAAACATCCAGTTCCATAAGTATTTTTTATCATTCCTGGGTTATAGCATGCTTGACCAAAGAGTGCAGCTTGCTGGTCTCCAGCATCTCCTGCTATGGGAATTTCTACACCAAAGATATCTTTGTCTGTATATCCATAGATAAGACTTGATGGTTTTGGTTCTGGGAGCATATTCCTTGGGATATTTAGCATTTTTAAGATGTCATCGTCCCAATCTAATTTATGAATATTAAAGATCATGGTCCTTGAGGCATTGGAATAATCTGTTACATATGCTTTACCTTTTGTAAGATTCCAGATAAGCCAGGTGTCCACATTCCCAAAGAGTACCTCTCCTTTTTCTGCCTTTTCCCTTACTCCTGGTACGTTATCTAAGATCCATTTTATCTTGGTGCCAGAGAAGTAGGCATCTATAATAAGTCCTGTTTTTTCTCGGATATTTTCTGTAAGCCCTTGGTTCATAAGCGCATCACATATAGGTGCTGTTCTTCTGCATTGCCAAACTATAGCGTTGTATACAGGCTTTCCTGTAGATTTCTCCCATACGATAGTAGTCTCTCTTTGATTTGCAATTCCTATGGCAGCAATATCCTTAGGCTCTATCCCTGCCTTCTCTATTGCTTGTTTTGCTACATTGATTTGAGAGTTTAAAATCTCCATAGGATCATGTTCTACCCATCCTGGTTTTGGATATATCTGAGTAAATTCCTGCTGTACTACAGAGATCTCTTTACCATTATGATCAAATATTATTGCCCTGGAACTTGTAGTCCCCTGATCCAAAGCGAGTACATATTTCATTCAGAACACCTCCCCTATAAAATTAAAAAGCCTTACTTATCCCTTCTCAGGGAAATAAGTAAGGCCTTTTCTCCAATTTCTCCCGGCCTAAATATTTACTTTGTTTATATTATATGGAAAGTTTTTGAAGATGTAAACAGAAAAATTCTATTTTATCTTTATCCTAAATTTTATCAGGATAGATCATCTTTCCATCTTTAAATACACGGAGCTTACCAGGTTCAAATTTTTGCCATTCTTCCTCATCTGTTAATTTATTTGTTGCAATAATGTAGCCCGTTTGCTTTGTAGATTTTTCCTCTGCAAGATCTATCGCCCAATCCTCATCTAATAAGGTAACCTTGCCATAAGGAGGCTCTCGGTGGAGAAAGTAAAGTCCTTTATATCCATCTTGATTATGATAAGAAAACAAAAGTTCACCATCGGAGAATAGACAATTAAGCTTCCCATATCTATTTATTTCCTGAAGCTTTTCTGTAAGCCATTCAAAGTCTTCCTTTTCCCACTCGGATATGTTACGTTGTTCAATACAACTTAATAAATAGCAAAATACATATTCAGAATCAGTCTCACCAATAGGTTTAAATCTTCCTAATTTTAAACTCTTATAGTCAATGGTACCATTATGTGCAAAGACATATTCCTTACCATTCAGTTCTCTGGAAAAAGGATGAGTATTCTTATGACTCTTTGGACCTTTGCTTGAATATCTTACATGAGCAATAAAAATTTTAGATTCTAATCCTGAATAATCTTGCAAGAACTCTGAGAGGGGACTTTCAGCAGCTTTCAGTGGTTCTTTAATAACCTGAACAGACTCATCAGGATAGAAAGCTATGCCCCAACCATCAGGATTTTGTTCACTTCTTTTCCGAAATCCCTTAAAGGAGATTTTTGGAGTCACTGGTAAATTAAAAGACATTCCTAATAGCTCGCACATTCTCTCTTTCCCCCTTTAAGTTTATTTGTTTGTATATAGATTTTGAAAAGTAAAAAAATATTCAGGATTAAAATTCGTAGGAATAATAAACTTTAATGCCCTTCTTCAGAGCATATTCCTCTACCTCTGGCTCTGTCATATGGGTAACCATAATAGGTAATATCTCACCATCTATGACTTCTCTTATATCCTTTAATCTGTCTAAGAAATCCTCTATATGTCTCAGGGATAGATTAGTTTTTGCTTCTCCTATGATATTTATTTCTTTCCCGTCTTTTTCTCCCTTTCCAATAATATTTATCTCTAAGGATTCTCCCTTCTTGTTTTTTATAAATCTTCTTATTAATCTTTCTTTCACCGGAATCCCAAAGTCTCTCTCAAGAAGTCTGGGAAGAGATTTATAAGCCTGATTTTCTAAATCAAATCTCACAGAATGAGAGATTCCTCCCACCTGTCTTTGCAGATCTTTAACTACGAGGGTGAGACTATGCAGCTCCCCTTCGGTTCTTTTTTGAGCTTCAGCTAATTCATTAACCCTTTCCTCTTTAAAGTTATTAGTTTTTAAATTATATCATAAATTTGTAATCTTACAGAGAGTTATTTATAATAAATATAAGGGTACTTATATGAATAAAAAGGGTCTTACACTAATAGAGATTCTTGTAGCAATAGCCATCTTAGGGATGACTGGTCTTCTGCTTGCTAATCTTCTTCCCTCTGCTCTAACTCTTTACTCTTCAAAGATAGATGAGGAAGATGTCTTTTACAATAAGCAGATAATCTTAGATAGACTTACCAGGGAGATAAGACAGGGGAAAAATGTAATAGATATAAGCTCTTCTACGGAGCCCCTTGGGCATCTTACTATTAACCTTTTTTCTGGAGATTCTCGGTCATATGCTTATACCCTATATAATGGTAAATACTACTTTACAGTAGATGGAGAGATTCAGGCAGGTCCTATAAAAGAATTAAGATTTGTGGGACTTGATAAAAATTTAACCTATACCACATTAACTTCTTCCGTGAGAGCCTTATCTATCACTTTGGTTATGAGTGATAATAAAAAATATGTAACTACTGTTGCTATGAGGACTGAAGAACCTTTGCCAATCTCAGGCATATTTATTACAGAGATAATGTACTATCCTGCACCTTATGATAAAAGTGGAACTTCTCGTAATGAAAATATAATGGAATTTGTTGTATTATATAACGCTAATTCCTATCAAGTTCCTGTTAAGAACTGGACTATTAATGGAAATAAAATAAATAAGTCTAAAACAGGAAGTTCACCATCGGATGTAGTTATTCCTCCCACAAGTTATGCAATAGTGGTAAAGAAAGATTTCAGTACTCTTTTTGCAAATATGTATAATGTCCCAGCATCTTATCAAATTCTTGAAGTTAATGGGGACTCCCTTGGTCAGAATGGTACACTGAGTAATACAGGTACTGTTGCCTTAGTAGATACTGATAATAATAAGATTGTAGATCAAGTTAACTACTCTTATACTTGGGGTGGAAATCCTTCAGGTAATAGATATTATTCTTTGGTGAGAAAATCTATTTTGCAGCCATCTAATAGTGCTACAAACTGGAGAAGTAGCCAATGTTTAAATTATGGGAAAAATGTTAGTAATTCTACTTATTATGCTTATTGTTTAAAACCTGTGGTGGTAATAAATGAAATTATGTATAGACCTTTAGGAGTTTCAGTTTTCAGTGATGATGCCAATTATGAATTTGTAGAGATATCTAATACATCAGATAGTATTTTATCACTGCAAAATTGGAAAATTAATGGAAATAATCTTTCAACTGTAGTTAGGGGGTCATGGAATATTCCTCCAGGAGGATATGCAGTAATTGGAGGAAGTGGTTCTGATTTGGATAATGATTATAGTTTTCCGAGTACTTACACCTATATAAGGACAAGTTCATCTGGTATTGGATCAGGAGGTTCAGAGCTAAGTGATAGTTCAGGTACTGTAACAATAACTGACAATAATGATGTCATTTTAGATGAGGTAAATTATTCATCTTCCTGGGGTGGATATGGATATGATAATGATGAGGGATTAATTAGAACCTCTTGTTATAGGTATTCGTTGGAGAGAAAGCAGGCATTAGAGGCTTCCCAAGATTCTACAAATTGGGGTAGTAGTACAACATTTAATACAACAATAACTGAAAGGTGGCTTCTTATCTTTAGGTATGATTTTAACTACTATTGTACTCCTGCCACTAAGAACTCCTTATCACCATAGGGATGTTAATTGTTTTAAAAGGTTTATATCTGATTTATAGTTTGATAAGGTTTGAGATCTCTTCCAGATTTTCTATTAAGATACCAAGGATATCACTATCAATATATCCATTTTTTGCTAAGCCCTTCATATTTGCTACTGCTCTCTTGACAGATGTCCCTTTTCTATAAGGCCTATCCTCTAAAAGGGCAGCAAATATATCTGCTATAGAGACAATTCTTGCCTCAAAAGGAATCTCATCTTTTGTAAGGTGGAAAGGATATCCCTTTCCATTTAGTTTTTCATGGTGTAAGGACGCCCAAAGTATTATATCCTCAAATTGTATTGATTTTTTTAGGGTAAGATAAGTTTTATAGGGATGTACTTTTAAATATTCACTCTCTTTTTTAGTAAGCTTGCTCTCTTTTGTAAGTATCTGGGGAGGGATAGCGACCTTCCCTATATCATGAAGGTATCCTGCAATTCTTAGTTCTTCTATCTTCTCCTTTGGAAGTTTTAAGTTTTCTCCTATAAAATAGGAGATAGCAGCAACATTTTTTGAATGTCTTACTTGGATTTTGCTCCTAAAGTCTACAATTCTTGCTATTGCTTTAGAAAGAAGTAGAAGTTCATCAAGATCCAGTTGAAGATCATTTTTAAATGAGGAAGGATCAATGGTATCATAGTTTATTTCAAACCAAAAAGCTTCTTTACTGGAGAGGTCTAAAAAGGTATCTACTACATCAGGGTTGAAAATTGCATCTTTTTCTTCCTTTATTTTTTTAATAACTTTAGATTTCTCTTTTAAGATATATTTATCCTTGTCTATATAATTATCTATAAATTCAGCAAGATGTAAGATGTGGCTTTCTATTGGAATTTCCTCTTCCTCATATATGCTCCCCTTTCCAAAATCCCATGGGATATGATGGTATTTTATAATTGCTGCAGGTTTCTCAAGAAAAGGGACGTCTTCAATAAAAATATTTCCCTTTAGTGCATGTTCTGGAATTGTCACATCTTTTCCACTTATTATTTTGCCATCTCCTGCATCATGGAGAAGAGAAGATATGAGGAGGGAATATTTTCGCTCTTCAGAGAGTCCTAAAGCATTAGCTATATTAAGGGATGTGTAGCCCACCCGGGAAGAATGTTTTTTATTTCCAGGTATCTGACTATCCAAATTTTCCGAAAAAGCAATCAAAAATCCCAAAAGCGACACTTTCTTCTCCATAACTGAGGAAAAATTTTAGCATGGAACCCTTTTTTTGTCAAAATAAAAAGTAAACGTATGTTGCTTAATGTTATATTCAATTTTATTGAATCTTATTCAAAGAATAAAAATATTTATGTGTTAAAAAAATGTTATTTTTAGGCAATATATTTATATGCCCATGGGATTTTTATTTTATAAGGATTTCAATAGTATAATATTCTTATAATCCCCTTAAAAAGGAATAATTAAAAACTTTAAAGGAGGGCTCTTATGCTTGAGACTATAAATATTATAAAATCCAGAGTTAGTGTGAGAAAATATTTGGATAAAGAGATTCCCAAAGAGATTCTTGAGGATATTGTAGATTGTGGAAGGCTTGCTCCTTCAGGAAATAATAGGCAACCATGGACTTTTTTAGTAATTACAGACAAAAACTTGAAAAATAAGCTTGCAGATCTATGTGCTTATGGAAAATTCTTAAGAGAAGCTGGGGCTGCAATTTTAATTTTCTGTGAAAAGGATGCAGATCTTGGCTTGGAAGATGCTTGTGTAGCAGCTGAAAATATCATTATTGCTGCCCAAGCTTATGGGCTTGGGACGTGCTGGGTAAATTCCTATAGGACAGAACATTCAGAGGCGGTAAAAAAGCTTGTAAAATGTCCTCCTAATCTGGAGCTTATGGCAATTCTTGCTGTAGGATATCCTGCAGAGATCCCTCAAAGACCTGAGAAGAAGGAGCTTTCAGAGGTGTTGAAGTGGCAAACTTTTTAAATCTTGATGTGATATATGAGGATAATCATCTTCTTGTGGTAAATAAGCCTCCAGGAATATTGGTACAGGGAGATTCTACCGATAGGATCTCCCTTCTTCAGGTTGCAAAGGATTATATTAAAGTACGTTATGGAAAGAAGGGGAATGTATTCCTTGCTATTGTGCATAGATTAGATAGACCTGTCTCAGGGGTTATAGTTTTTGGAAGGAACTCTAAATCAGCATCAAGGCTTGCGCAGATGTTTAGAGAGAGGAAGGTAGAAAAGGTATATCTTTCCCTTTGTCAGGGGATATTTAAAGATAAAGAAGGAATTTTAAAAGATCAGATATCTTGGAGAGATGACAAAGGAAAAGCAGAGATAGTAAAAGGTAGTGCTCTAAGTAAAGAGGCGATTACTTATTATGAGGTGCTTTTTGAACATGAGAATATTTCATTAGTGAGGCTTTTCCCAAAGACAGGAAGGAAACATCAATTAAGAGCACAGCTTTCTGCCAGAGGGCATCCTATCCTTGGAGATACAAAGTATGGTGGAAGAAGGATAGAAGAGGATGCTATATGCCTTCACTGCTGCTCTTTAAAGTTTCCTCATCCTGTAAAGAAGGAAGATATGGAATTTAAAGCAAAGATTCCATCTTTTTGGAAGAAATTATATCCTGAAAAGGTAATAACAAGTTTAGGATAGATATTTTTTCTCTAATTCCTCGCTTATCCCATTATTTTTTGCTATCTCACTATATATCCTGGCACTTTCTCTCCATTTCCTCTCTTGAGTTTGAAAATTCACTTCAAAAAGCCCAAATTTTTGCTGGAATCCATCTGCCCACTCAAAATTATCCATAAGAGACCAGTGTAGATATCCTCTTATATCTACCCCTTCTTCTATAGCTCTATGAAGCTGAATAAGATGAGATATAAGGTATTTTGATCTTTTTGTATCTTTTGCATCAGAGATACCATTTTCAGTAATGATAATAGGTTTTTTAACCATCTCCCAGAATCTTTTTACTACCCTATAAAAACCTTCAGGATATATCTCCCAGTTAAAATCACTTCTTTCTACACCTTCAGGGTAATCGTAGAGCTTATTTTGAAGGGCTAAGAATAAGGTTTTAAGACCTAAATATATTCTGGTATAGTAATTTATTCCTAAGTAATCTAATGTGTCCTTTGCATAAGGGATATCTTCTTTTATAAATGGTCCTGAGAATCTTCCTGTAATTAGTGTCTCAATAAAAAGCCTATTATATATCCCATCTACAAAGTTTGCTATTTTCCTATCTATAACAGAGTTAGGATTTACAGGATCCATAATCATTACGTTATAAGCAATGCTCACCTGTGAGTTGGGATTTATATCATGAATGATTTTATATGCCTTTCCATGAGCTTTAGCCATAGAATTTATTACTTTTACCATCTTTTTGAGACTTTTTCCTTGGGGAGGGAACATGCCAAGAAGATAGCTTGTAAAGGCATAAGCATTAGGCTCATTTATTGTTGTCCAGTATGTTACTAAATCTTTAAGAGAGGAGACTACCTTCTCCACGTATCTTAAGTAATAAAGAATAGTATCTTCGTTTAGCCATCCTCCTTCTCTACTAATCCAAAGAGGATTTGTAAAATGATGAAGGGTAACAAAAGGTTCTATATTCCTTCTTCTTAGTGAAAGGAGCATATCCCTATAGTGTTCAATTGCAGATTCATCAAACTTACCCTTTTCCCTTTCAATCCTGCTCCATTCTATGGAGAATCTATAGGCATTGTTATGGAGCTTTTCTATGAGGTCAAAATCTTCTTCATACCTATTCCAGTGTTCACAGGCTTTTCCAGAAATCTGCTTATCTTTTACTCTTCCTTGAGTTTCAAACTCCCACCAATCATTATTGTTATTATCTCCTTCTACCTGATGAGAAGCTGTGGCAGTACCCCAGAAAAATCCCTCAGGGAAAGCATATTTTACCATGGCAATCCCTCCTTTCTCCTCCCATTTTATCATAGAACTCTCCTAAATATTTTCCGGCTTCAGATATAAACTTCTGAAGCCGGATTTTTTAGATGTCATCTTGTGGTTTTAAAGGAGACTATTGCCTGGGAAAGTTCATTTATAGCTTTTGTAAGATTTTCAAGGCGAGTCTCTATTCTTACAAGAAGTATAAGGGATACTACTATAGGAAACCCTAAGTTGCTTATTAATGTTATCCACTCCTCCATATTTACACCTCCACATGGATATATTTTTTCCTTTCATCAAGCTTGGTAAAGGAAAATCCAAGTTTCTTTACAATCTCATATGTCTCTTTTAGATTTTTGCAGGTAAGATCACAGGCGAGTCCTTTTGTATGTTTTGAATTAGGTACACCTCCCACTTCTTTATTGTGCTTTTCACATCGGTATCCACTGGTTATTTGAATTTTTTCCTTTACCTCTTCACTTAACCGATCCATCTTTTCCAAAAGATCAGGATGGATCATTACTCTTTGGCAACATCTACATTGGAAGTCAGAAAGATAGAAATTTTTAGATATTTTTATGGCATTTGTCTTAAGCATCTTTTCCCTCCTTATCTTCTAAACTAAGAATTACCTTGGATATGATGAGAGGTATCAATTCCTTCTCAAAGAATTTAGGAAGACATTCAGGACATATGGGGTTGTCATCTATAAAGAACATGAAATTCTTCTTTTCCCTGCAGAATTTACATGTATAATTAGGAAAAGTTTGATATAAAAAGCTGAATTTAAATTGTATCTTTTGGACCAGTTTTTCAAACATGTAAATTGCCTCCTTTTTTAAGGGGGTGAAGTTCTTCACCCCCTATTTTTTAGTCGTAGTAATCGCTTATATTGGTCTCAACAACTCTTGCATCTACTTTAGCTACCAAGTCTCCTGATCTTCCTTGGAAGATGTTCTGAGCGATAATAGTATCCATAGCATTTAGTATCTCTTGTTCTGTTACATCATCTTTTGGATCAGGGACTCTTAAGGTAAAGCTTCCGCCTCCACTATCCTGAAATACCATTCGGATATATTTTCTTGAAGAGTAGGTTGCCATATTTTTATCCCTCCTTTCTTATAAATTTTTTGGGAAAGTTTTTAGATCTCCAGTAGTTCTTCGTCGTTAGCCCTTAAGATCTGTACTAAAGGATATTTCTGAAGACTTCCTAAGGTTTGACCTACCAAGTGTACAGCTTCATCTGTGGCTGTATGCTTTATGTTGTTAAAACTTCTGGATCTTAATACAGGTCGTCCCTGCTGGGTACCTACCT
>Ga0209508_1000460_pt1 | contig 42371 bp, 31 predicted proteins | sample AD_UKC129_MetaG_FD_184427 | JGI IMG/M metagenome (GOLD analysis project Ga0209508, IMG submission 184427) | Active sludge microbial communities of municipal wastewater-treating anaerobic digesters from Canada - AD_UKC129_MetaG (SPAdes) (version 2) | ecosystem: Engineered > Bioreactor > Anaerobic... | reverse complement strand
AAGGCGGGTCCTGCCACGCCGAAGCTGAGCGAAGGCGGGTCCTGCCACGCCGAAGCTGAGCGAAGGCGGGTCCTGCCACGCCGAAGCTGAGCGAAGGCGGGTCCTCGCGCTTGTCGGGCCGCAGCACTGGCGAAGGCCGGAGCCGTAGCGTAGGCGTTCCCGCCTCAGACAATGTGCCGTCACCTCGGCTCCGGAGCGCGAGTCCGTGACCCGCAGCAGTGCACGCCAGCACGCAGGCGCAGGATCACGTGCGCATTCCGACAACCAGCAGCAACGGCACTGTTGATTGAATATTCCATGCAACGGCAAAGGAATTGAAGGCTCATCTGCGCGCATTGGCAGACAGGATTGCCTGGAGATCCCGGACTGCTTTGAGCCATCGGGCGTTGCTGCGACTCGCAGGGTCGCGCTCCGGAGCGCGGGTCTGTGACCCGCAGCAGCGTACGGCAGCATGCAGGCGCAGGATCACGTGCGCATTCCGGCAACCGGCAGCGACGGCATTGTTGATTGAATATTCCATGCAACGGCAAAGGAATTGAAGGCTCATCTGCGCGCATTGGCAGACAGGATTGCCTGGAGATCCCTGACTGCTTTGAGCCATCGCGCCCAGAGTCGCGCTCCGGAGCGCGGGTCTGTGACCCGCAGCAGCGTACGCCAGCACGCAGGCACAGGATCACGTGCGCATTCCGACAATCAGCGACGGCATTGTTGATTGAACATTCCATGCAACGGCAAAGGAATTGAAGGCTTATCTGCGCGCATTGGCAGACAGGATTGCCTGGAGATCCCGGACTACTTTGAGCCATCGCGCGTTGCTGCGACTCACAGAGTCGCGCTCCGGGCGCTTCGCGCTTCATCAATCGCAAATCGCAAGGACCTGGGCGTTGAATAGAGGCCATTCTCCGTTCTCCCTTCGGGAGATCCGGCGGCGCGGGGCGAGGGAGATGGATGAAGGGCAAAAGCTGAAATGCTGTAAGGCGGAAGCCAGATCAACGGGGAGGCGCTGCCGATTCCGACCGTGAAGAGCCATTGGCCGTTGCTGCGACTCTGCGAGTCGCGGCCCTGGCGCTTCGCGCTTTATCAGTCGCAAATCGCGGCGGTTGTCCTGTGGCGGGTCTTCTGCCCTGAGCAACATGGAGAACATTCCACCCCGGGTGTTGGATGTTCGATGTTGCGTGTTGGATGTTTTCTGCCGCCCGTTACCCGGGCGGAGTTTTTTCTCAAAAGTCCGGGTTTTACCGGATAGGCAAACGACCCGATACACAGCATTGTGTGGCATGCCTGACGACAAGCCCAACGGGCGGTATTACGCTATTTCGATGCGTGCACGCCCGCAACGTCCCGATTCGCCATGATTCGGAGTTTATTTCTTGCAATCGGGGGCTGAAATCCATCTAATCGCAGCCGGAATCAGGAGACTATGAGAAAATCAGGTGGCGGTGCGAAGAGCATCCGTGTGTTCCTGGTGGATGATCATCCGTTGATCCGCCAGGCATTGCGTGATGCCATGCGACGGGAAAGGGATATAGAAGTCTGTGGAGAAGCGGATGACCGGGACACAGCCCTGAAGGGCATTGCAGCGGCTGAGCCGGACCTGGCCATTGTGGATCTGCACTTGAGAAGTTCGGACGGCCTCGATCTTGTCAGGGATCTGCGCGATCGGCATCCGAAAGTCCTCAGCCTTGTCCTTTCAATGCAGGACGAATCCATCACGGCGGAGCGCGCCGTTCGCGCGGGCGCGCGCGGCTATGTTTCCAAGCAGGAACCTGCAAAGAAAATCATGGAGGCCGTCCGCAAAGTGCTCGACGGCGAAATCTATTGGAGCGAGAAAGCCGCCGCGCAGGTCGCCTCGCGCATTGCCGCGCCCACCCGGTCCGCGGGCGGCAGCATCGAGGACACTCTGTCCGAGCGCGAATTGCAGGTGTTCGAAATGATCGGCCTCGGCATGAGCACGGCTCAGATCTCCGAGACCCTGCGCATTGATGTCAGCACGGTGGAAACCTACCGCGCGCGCATCAAGGAGAAGCTGAATCTCAAGAGCGGTTCGGACCTGTTGCAGATGGCGATCCGCTGGTCGTTTGGACGAAAGAATCGTTGATGCTGTTGCCAATTCGCTTTGCTCACTCTCCACTCATGAACTATCCCAAGCCCCGGTGGTCGATCCTGTCGCATTGTGCCCTTTCGTTTCTTCTGGTTCTGGCGCTCATCGGATTGAGCGGGTGCGCCAGCACCAGTTCCAGGCAGTCCGAGGAGGAACTCGAAGCCCTCGCCCAGGCACGCAAAGAGGCGTCGGAACCGCTGGTCCTCAAGGAAGGCCACGTCATCGACATCAGCTTCCCCGGCGCTCCGCACCTGAACACGACGCAGCGGATTCGTCCGGACGGGCGCGTGACGCTGCCCACCATCGGTGAGGTGGTTGCGGCGGGCATGACGCCGGAACGGTTGGCCAGCGAACTCTCGACGCGCTACGCCTCGGAACTGCTGAACAGCCAGGTGCTCGTGACCGTGACCGCATCGTCGTACCCGGTGTACGTCACCGGCGCGGTGGCGCGTCCCGGCAAGGTCCTGTTGGACCGGCCGATGACCGTGCTCGAGGCGATTCTGGAGGCGGGCGGGCCGGATTTCACGCGGGCGAATCTGAAGGGCGTGCGCGTGATCCGGATCGAGGACGAGAACATCCGGCGGTTCACGGTGAACGTGCAGGACATCCTGGGCGGGAGAAGCGTCGAACCGTTCTACGTCGCGCCGACCGACATCATCTACGTTCCCGAACGCTTCTCGTGGCTTTGAGGTAAAAGCTGAAACGCTGTAGGCGACGCCGTAAGAAGTCGAATCCCCGATTAACGGCAAACGCTGACGTTGAAACGCGGAAAAAAGGGCATGCAGTTCCGCCTTCGGCGTGGCGTTCAACTGTCCCGCTCACTGACTCACAGATTCGACAATTGGAGAGGTCCCGCTCCCCACAGACGGCGTGGGGCGAGGGGAAGACTTTTCAGCGTTTCAGCTTTTCAGCGTTTGCCTTTCGTTCCAACCACGTTCACTTCCACCAGGCCGACGTCGGGGTCGGCCAGTTGCGAGAAGGCCGCGTGGGAGAGGTCGATCACGCGACCGGCGCGGACCAGCCGCCGCGCGGGGCCGCGGTCGGTGACGGTGACGACGACGCTGCGCCGGGGTTCGGATGCGAGGCTGACCCGGACGGCGGTGCCTAACGGGTAAAACCAGGATGCCGCGGTGAGGCGGTCGGGGTCAAAAGGCTGTCCGTTGGCCATCGGTTTTCCGCGGTGCGCTTCGCCATACCAGGAAGCCAGACCGCTCGTCGATCCGAAGCCATCGTTTCCAGCGGCGTGGAGCTCCCAGAGCAGGGGGATGAGGATAAGAACCGTTTTCATGAGCGTTGTCTCCGGCCGGCGCAGTGGAGTGGAGCACGCGTTTCCGGTGGGTCGGACGCCAGCGGACAAATGCGGCCAGCGCGGGGTTGGGCAGAAATTCGACGTTCATGCGAGTTCAATCTGATTTCGATCTCGTCGCCGAGACTATGGAAAACCGGACCGGGCCGGAAATAGGGTGGTTTCCCCCGTGGCGATTTACGAATTACGATTGACGATTGACGCGGGTACTTGTCTTGCCGCGGGTGCCGGCGATCTCCCGATTCCATGCTTGTGCACATGGCTGCGGATCGCCAATCCGCAGAACCGTCCCCAGCCCCAACACGTGGAAGACTTTGGCGATGCCGGATTGCCGGCGCGCGCGTCAATCGTCAATCGTAATTCGCAAAATCGGTGGGGTGCTTGCCTACTTCAAAGGGCAGAAGAACGCGTCCTACGATTTCCCCGCATTGACCATCATGAACCTGAGCACTGCCTCCAGCGGACGCCGCGCGCGGATTTCCATCGGCATCATTGCCTGGAACGAAGAACGCGCCATCGGCCCGATGTTGCAATCGCTGTTCGGCCAGACGCTGTTCGCGGAGCTCGCGCGGCGCCGCCAACGTTGCGAGATCGTCTGCATTGCCAACGGATGCACTGACAGCACCGCCGCCCTCGCCCGCGAGATCTTCTCTGCACAGGCGGAGTCGCATCCGCACGCGGAGTCCTTCACCGCCCGGGTTGCCGAAATCCGCGAGCGCGGCAAGATCAACGCCTGGAACCTGTTTGTGCACTCGCTCTCGGCGGGGGAGGCCGACTACCTGTGCCTGATGGACGCGGACATCGTGATCCGGCATCCGGAAACGCTGTGGAACATGGTGCTGACGCTGGAGAACCGGGCGGAAGCGAATGTTTCGGTGGATTGCCCGCGAAAAGACATCGAATTCAAGCCGGCGAAACGCTGGAGGGACCGGATATCGCTGGCGATGACGGAGCTGACGCGTTCCTCGCGGGCGCAGATGTGCGGGCAGCTCTATTGCATTCGCGCGGCAGTGGCGCGGAACATTTACCTGCCGCGGCATCTGACGGCGTGTGACGACGGGTTCATCAAGGCGCTGGTGTGCACGGATTTTCTGGCGCACCCGCCATGGCCGATGCGGATCCAGACCGCGAAGGGAGCGGAACACACGTTTGAAGCCTACACCTCGAGCCGGAGCGTGATACGCAATCAGAAGCGGCAGATCATCGGGCAGACGATTGTGCATCTGCTGGTGGACCGCTATTTGCCGGGTCTGCCGCCGCTCCAGCGTTCGAAGCTGGCGGATACGTTGAAGAGGCTGGAGCAGGAGGACCCGGACTGGTTGAAGCGGTTGATCCGGCAGCATGTGCAGGGCGCGCGGTTCTTCTGGCAACTGTATCCGGGTCTGCTGACGCACCGGTTCAAGCGGCTTTCGGAGCTGGGTTTTGGGCAGGCGATGGTGCGGTTGCCCGCGGTGCTGGCGGGCTGGGTGTTCACCGTGTGCGGCGGCGTGGCGGCCTTCAAGGCGTTGCGCGACGGTCAGACCGGTTATTGGCCGAGGGCGGATCGCAGCCGGTTTCGATTGAGCCTCGAGGGCGAGGTGCCACTCGCACCGCTGAAGCACTCCGAGCGATGAACGCTTGCCGGAATCGGAACGGGCGAAGCGGCGGCTTTGGCCTGCCTGGAGGCTTCTTATCTTTGTCGGGAGCTTTGTTGGAAGCATTGTCGAGTCGTGGGAAACGCCGTTCAATACTGACAAAGTTTGCGACGAAGTTTCCGACAAAGAGGAACGGCGGCGAATTCGGGGACGAGGCCGTCCCCGCCTCTGGGCGTGGCCGAAGCGGCAGTTCAGTTGAGGAAAGCACGATGCGCGCGGCCTCGGCGGTCCGCGCTCCCGGGGTTGCGGGCGGCTGGAAGCGCGCCCTGTACGGCGGGCGGAGAGGCCTGCCGTTACGTGACGACTGAACGCGCATGGAGCAGAAGCACCTTGTCGCAGCCATTCTGTTGCTTGCGAGTGCCGGCGGGGGAATCCTTGTGTCCTGTTTCTCCCGCCGCACTCGCGACGTGTTCTTTGTGCTGATGGTGTTTCTTTCGGCGATGTCCGATCGCTGGGACGTGAACTTCGTGAGCCGCGAATGGTATCGGGGCACGACGTGCGGGTTTGAGATCTCGATTGTGGACGTGCTGGCACTGAGCGTTCTGGCCAGCATTGTGGTCGCGCCGGGGGAACGGCAGCGGCGCTGGTTCCTGCCGGCGAGCCTCGGGCTGATGATCCTGTATTTCCTCTTCAACGTCTTCTGCGTCGCCATCGCGGAGCCGAAACTGTTCGGGCTGTTCGCGCTGACGAAGATGATGCGGGGCATTCTGATCTTTCTGGCGGCGGCGTTCTATGTGCGCGGGGAGCGCGAGTTGAAGCTGTTCCTGTTAGGGCTCGGCGTGGCGGTGTGCTACGAGGGACTGATTGCGCTGGAACAGCGTTACCGGTTCGGCATCCACCGGGTCTTCAGCGATTTCGACGCGCCGAACAGTCTGTCGATGTATTGCTGCCTGACGGCGCCCGTGTTTGTGGCGGCGCTGAACGCGAGGCTGCCGCGGTATTTGAAGCTGCTCGGCGTGGCGGCCATCGCGCTGGCGGCGATTGCGGTGGTGCTCACGATATCGAGGGCGGGCGTGGTGACGCTGGCGCTGGTGCTCGTCGCGGCGACGCTGATCACGATGAGCTGGAGGTTCACGGCTCGGAAAGTGGTGGTGGGCGCCGTTGTCCTTGCGGCGGCCGGAGGCGTGCTTGCAAAATCCTGGGAGACGCTGGCGTCGCGCTTTCACGAAGCGAACCTCGAGGAGGAGGTCGGAAACCGCCGGTCCCAGGGACGCGGGTATTACATCCGTGTCGCCGAGGCCATCGTTGAGGAGAACTGGTTCGGCGTCGGCCCCAACAACTGGTCGTTCTGGGTCAGCAACAGGTATGGGCCGCGGCTCGGGTTCAAGTTCGCGCCCTATCCGAGCGAGGATCGCGAGCCGAGGTATTACGTTGAGGCGGATGCGAACGTGGACGATCCGCAGGCGGCGCCGGCGCACAACCTGGCGGCGCTGACGGTGGGTGAAACGGGATTTGCGGGGCTCTTCCTCTTCGGGCTGCTGTGGTTGCGGTGGTTTCAGATGGGTGGCGTGTTCCTGTGGCGGCGGACCCCCGACCCGATGCGGCGGATTCCCGTGGGCATCTTTTTCGGCACGTGGGGCATCTTTCTCCAGAGCATCACCGAGTGGGTGTATCACCAGACGAGTATTTACTTCACGTTCCACGTCATGTTGGGCGTGCTGGCGAGCCTGTACTACGTGCGCCGCCAGGCGAAACGCGCAGCGCGGCGAGCCGCTCAGGAAGCCGAGGACGCCGCGCTGGCCATGCCCCTGGCTCCCGTCCGCACCTGACGTATGCGCGTCGTTCACCTGCTTCGGAAGTACGATCCCGCGCAGTGGGGCGGGACCGAGACCGCGATGCAGCGGCTGTTGGAGGGCCTGCGCGTGCACGGTGTGCGGTCGGCGATCTATTGTCCGGCGCTGGATTCCGTTCCCGGGCGGGATCCGTTGCGCGATGCCGGCGGCGAGGTGCAGCGGTTCCGCGCGTTCCTTCCTGTTCTCGGCATTTCCGCGCAGACCCGGCGCCAGCTCGTTTCAGTCGGAGGCAACCTGATGTCGTTTGACCTGATCAGCCTGTTGCGGCGGGAAACGGACATGTCCGTGCTGCACGCGCATGCGCTGGGGCGGATCGGCGGCATCGGGCTCAGCATCGCGCGGCAGCGGAACATTCCGTTCGTTGTCACGATCCATGGCGGCGTGCTGGACCTGCCGCCGCAGTTGAAGAAGGAAATGAGGAAACGGGCCGGCGGTTGGGAATGGGGGCGGTTCTTCGGCTGGATCTTCCAGTCGCACCGGTTGTTTCCGGATGCGGACGCGATCCTCACGTGCAACGGGGTTGAAGCGGCGTTGCTGCGCGAGAAGTACCCGGGCAAGCGCATCCTTGTGCAGCCGCACGGCGTGCCGGTGGGCGCGTACGAAGAGCAACATGGCGGGTGCGCGCTCGGGGCGTTCCCGCAGATCCGGGGGCGGCGCGTGCTGTTGTGCGTCGGACGGATCGACCCGGTGAAGAACCAGGCATGGCTGGTGGAACGGTTGCCGCGCATCCTTCAGTCGCATCCGGACGCGCTGCTCGTCCTTACGGGCGCGTGCACGGACGAGGTTTACGGTGAAGCGCTCCGGCGCCGGATGCGCGCGCTCGGTGTCGAGAACGCGGTGCTCTTCACGGGCGGGTTGCCGCCAAATGATCCACGGTTGATCGGGTTGATGCAGCAGGCCGAGGCAGTGCTGGTCCCGTCGATTTCGGAAACGTTCGGCCTGGTGATCCTCGAAGCGTGGGCGGCCGGAACGACGGTGTTGTCGAGCCGCACATCGGGCGGGCGCACGCTGATCCGTCACGGGGAGAACGGATGGTTGTTCGATCTCGACGATCCGGACGGTTTTCATGAAACGCTCGACCGCGCGCTGCACCGGTCCGACCGGGTGCGCGACGTCCGGCTCTGCGGCATGGACACGGTCCGCACCGAATACGATGTCGTCGCGCTGGCCGGGCGGATGAAGCGGTTGTACGAGGAACTGATCGAGGAGAAACATGCGCTACGTCATTCTACGCGACGATGACACGAACGCGCTGACGCCGGTGGAATGCCTTGAGCGGTTGTACCGGCCGTTCCTTGATCGGGGGATGCCGGTGAACCTCGCGGTGATTCCGAGCGTGGCGACGAGTACGACGCGGCCGACGGGGGAACTCGAGGGTTTCCTGTTCGCGCGCAACGGGGCGTGCACCGAAACCGTCTCGATTGGCAACAATCCGGCACTGGTGCGTTACCTCCGGGAGAACACCGGGTTCAGGATCGTGCAACACGGTTTCCGGCATCGTTACTTCGAGTTCGACACGGACAATGCGGCGGACGCGTCGGCGTGGCTGGAGGAGGGGAGGCGACAATTGTTGTCGGCGGGATTGCCGGAGCCGGACGCGTTTGTGGCGCCTTACGACAGGTATTCGGCGGCGTCATTGAAGGAGTGTGCGAGGCGGTTCCGGGTGATTTCGGGCGGCTGGTATGAACTGCGGCGGCTGCCGCGCGCGTGGTGGCCACGCTACGTCTGGAAGAAGCTGAGAGGGGAACCGCATTGGCGCGTGGGGCGGACGCTGCTGTTGTCGCATCCGGGTTGCCTGCTTTCGTGTCAGCGCCCGTATGATTCGATGCTGGACAATGTGATCGACGCTGTGCGGGGCGGGGAGTTGACGGTGCTGGTGACGCATTGGTGGGAATACTTCTGGAAGGGTCGGCCGAACGAGGCGTTCATTGGCCGTTTGCACGCGGTGGCGGAGTACCTGGCGTCGCAGAAGGACGTGCGGGTGATTTCGTTTTCGGACTTGGGGGCTTAACCACGGGTCCCGCGCCTGCGGGATGGATAGAACGGCAACGGCGTTGGTTAACCGCAGAGAACGCAGAGAACGCAGAGAGGTAACGGCGAACGGCAACAGCGAAGGGCAGGAACCGCGAATGGACGCGAATGAACGTGAATTTTTTGAGCGCTTTATGCCGCTTGAGGGTGCGCAGGCATGCCAGCGCCCGAATCGAATTCCGCTATCCTCTTGCAATCGCACGCGAAGCGAGCTGAAGCCCCGGAGCGCGGCTGTGTCCCGTAATGGCGGGACCAGCCGCAGCAGGCCCGAACGCAGCGGCGCTTTGGATTTCACCTGCCAACACGCTGCCACGAGCTGCGACTGATCCCGCAGAGCGGGATACAGTCGCGCTCCGTCACCGGGGTGGGCTTGCATGCGTGTGTGCGAACAAAATCCCACCGCGCACCAGCATGCGGATGCGAAGCGACCTGAAGGTCGCGCCCCGGAATCGTCAATCGTCATTCGTAAATCCCCGGGGTTTGGCATCGGGAACAAAGGAGGCGCTCCGGGCTTCTCAAAAGTATGGGTTGCTCGCGTCACTTGAGGCTGCCGCCGATGCAATGCACGCGCAGGCCTTATGCTCGCACTCACTGGAGAACGCCGATTCGGCCAAGGGCGGTTGACCGCATCCCGGTCGATTTTCAACGGACGTTCTGGGTGAAGACAGTGATCGTTCGCGACGCTCTGAAATGCATCATTCAAAATTCCGAGGGCGAATAACATGGGCGCTCAAGCGTTTTTGCCAACGCCGCGCCGGAGCGATCACCGTTGCTTTCACTGGCGCAGGCTGTCTTGCCATGGCTGTGCTCTTCAATGCCTGTTCCTCAATGACCGGCGCCGTGGTCACGCCGCCCGATGTGCCCGGGGCGCACTTCGTCGGGAACCAGGCCTGCTTCTATTGCCACACGAATTACGTCCGTTCGTTCGCCGCCAGCGCGCACGCGCGCATTCATCTCGCTCAATTGCAGACGGCGGCCGGCGCGTCCTCCGAACGAGGATCGGACTTCCACGGGTGCGAATCGTGCCACGGACCGGGCAGCAAACACATCGAGGCCGGCGGCGGCCGCGGCCGGTTCATCGTCAACCCGGGGCGCAATCCCGACGCGTGCCTCGAGTGCCACGTCCAGATACGCGCCGAGTTCGCCCTGCCACACCATCACCCGGTCATCGAGGGACGGATGAATTGCGTGCAATGCCACGATCCGCACGGGGGCGACATCATGGAACGCGCAGGCGGGCTCGCGATGGCGCGGGTGAACGAGACGTGCGCGGAGTGCCATCGCGAACAGACCCGGCCGTTTGTGTTCGAGCACGAGGCGATGCGGGAAGGCTGCACGGTTTGTCACAACCCGCATGGGTCGATCAACCGAATGATGCTGGTGCAGTCGGACCAGAACCTGTGCCTGCGTTGTCATGCGCAGACGCAGGGACCGGGCGTGCCGCCGGGGGAATTTATCATTGGACGCACGCCGCACGGCGCGTTGATGCAAATGGGGACGTGCTGGGCGGCGGGCTGCCACAGCGAAGTGCACGGTTCGAGCATGCATCCGAGGATGTTGTTTTGATTTATGGCGCGCGTCATCCCACGCTCCGGAGTTCCATCCAACCCGTGTGTCTCTCCGGTGCCTGCGTGGGACCGCGCGCCAGGCTTATTTCAAGCTTTGTCGAGAACTTTACCGGAACCTTTGTCGAGTCGTGGGGAACGGCATTTCAATCCGACGAAGCTTCCGACAAAGGGGAACGGCTCGAAACTCGGGGACGAGGCCGTCCCCGCCCCTGGCGTAGGGCGGAGCGGCCGATTTGTCCTGCTGTGGGTGGTCGCAACGGGTTTGTTGTTCTGCTGCGATGCCTTTGGCCAATCCACCAACGCCGCGCTGCCGCCGCCGGCGAATGTCATTGTCGATTTCGATCGCGATATCCGGCCCGTTCTGGATCGTTCGTGCCTGCGTTGTCATGGACCCGAACGACCGCGCAGCGGGTTCCGTCTCGTTGACCGCGAGTCCGCGCTCAAAGGCGGATACAACAACACCAACGACATCGTTCCCGGCAATAGCGCCGAGAGCATGCTCATTCACTACGTCGCCGGGCTCGACGAGATGATGATCATGCCGCCGGAGGGCGAGGGCGATCGGTTGACGCCGGAGGAGATCGGGCTGTTGCGCGCGTGGATCGATCAGGGCGCTGCCTGGAGCGCAACCGGCCAGGTCGCGCGCGCGCCATACGAGTTCACGCCGGCGCTGCGCTGGGTCGAAGTGGACGGTGACCGCGGCAAGTTCCGCGAGATGGAAGGCGTCCGCGACGGGTGGGTGGGCGGCGTGGAACACTTTCGAATCGTCGAACCCGACGGGCCGGATCGTGTGTTCATTGCGGAAGGACACTTTTTGACGCCGGAATCGGATTACGAGGTGAGGCTTTCCCTCACGCAGAGGGACTTTGGTTTTGTGCGCATGGGATTTCATCGATGGCGGCGGTATTACGACGACACGGGCGGCTATTACGAGCCGTTCACGCCGCCGGCGTTTGACCTGGATCGCGAGCTGCACCTGGACACCGGGCGGGCGTGGATTGACTTCGGGCTCACTTTGCCGAACCGGCCGCGCGTGGTCCTCGGCTACGAGTTCCAGTTCCGGGACGGCGCGAAATCGATGCTCGAATGGGGATTTGTGAACGGCAGGAACATTTACCCGGCGCTGAAGGGCATCGATGAAACCGTGCACATCGTGAAGCTGGACGTCACTCATGAATGGTCCGGGTGGAGCTTCGAGGACAACGCGCGTCTCCAGGTCTATGGCAACAAGGTCGAGGACCTGCAAGTCCTGTCGTACACGACCGGCCCGCTTCCGGACGGTTTTGTCCGCACGCGGGAAACGCTGCGGCACCTGCACGGGGCCAACACGATCCGCATCGAGAAGCAGGTTGCCGACTGGTGGCTGTTGTCGGCGGGGCACCTGTATTCCCGGTTCTCGGGCGACACGGAGCTGAACCAGGCAACATTGAACTCGCAGGGCGATTTAACGTTAGGCAGTTATTGGAACAACCGGATCACGCTGAAGCGGGAGATGCATGCCTTCAGCGTGGCCAGCCTGTTGACGCCGGCGCGGACGCTGAGCGTGTCGCTCGGGGCGCAATCGGAGTTCACGCGGCAGGAAGGCTACGGCGACATCGGGCTGGACTTCGGCGATCCGACGATCCCGGGCCTGTTCTTTCCGCAGCCGGGCACGGTGCGTTCGGATCTGGACCAGGTGCGCGTGGCGGAGAACGCGAGCGTGCGGTACACGCGGCTGCCGTTCACGACGCTGTTCGCCGACGCGCGATTCGAGCAGGATCGAATCGGGCAGTTCGAGCGGGCGGATACGGAGACGCCGGACGCGTTCCTGAGGGACACGGATTACGCGAACAACGTGGTGGACGCGCGAGCGGGTTTCAGCACGTCGCCCTGGCGCTGGCTGGGATGGAACGCGCACTACCGCTGGAGGCGGAGCGCGAGCGACTACGATCATTCGCGCGACGAATCGTTCTTCGACGGCCGGGGGTATTCGGCGTTCATTCGGGAACGGGAAATCACGACGGATTCGGTGGAGACGCGGCTGGTGCTGCGTCCGGTGATGTGGTTGAAGGCGGCGTTGACGTATGAATTCACCGACAGCGCGTATGAAGTGGTAACGGATCCGGTGGAGGATGTGTTTTTGGGAACGCTTTCGCCGGGAGGCCGGCTGACGGCGGGGGATTACGAGGCGCACGTGTTCGGGGTGAACGTGACCTTTGCGCCGACGCATCGGTTGCTTTTGAACGGCGCGTTCACGTACTCGGACAGCCGGACCGTGACGGCGGCGAATGATCAGCCTGCGGTGGTGCCGTACGAAGGCAATGTGTACACGATCAGCGGCAGCGGCAGTTACCAGTTGACGCCGCGACTGGCCTTGCGTGCGTCGTATGCGTACTCGCAGTCGAGCTTCGGGCAGGACCAGGTGGCGGACAGATTTCCGTTGGGACTCGATCATCGGCATCATCGTTTGATGGTGGGCTTGACGCGGCAATTGACGGAGGCGGTGAGCGCGACGGTGCGGTATCAGTTCTACAAGTATGACGAGCCGAGCAGCGGGCGGTGGAACGACTTTGAAGCGCACGGCGTTTTTGCGACGCTGTTGTTCAGGTGGGAATCGCCTTTGGATTTACGAATGACGATTGACGATTGACGCCGGCGTGCAGCGTAGGCGTCCTCGTCGCCAGTTGACGTTTTCTGCGTTGGCGCCCTGGCGCCTTTGCGTTGAAACAAGTTCGCGAGCAGGCCGCACGATCTCGCTTCTCAACGCAAAGACGCAAAGACGCCAGGACGCAAAGAGGCAAGGGCAACGGCCTTGAACAGGAGGTAACAGAGATAACAGAGGAAACGGAGCTGAAAGTTCTGCTGTGTTCTCCGTTCTCCCTGTTTCGTTCTGTGAGGAATTTTTTCTGGAAAGGTCCCGACTCATGTTGAGATCGGACAAGCAGGGTTCCTCCGTTCTTGCGGCTTTGCGCCTTTGCGTTGAAACAAGTTCGCGAGCAGATCGCACGATCTCGCTTCTCAACGCAAAGACGCCAGGACTTGGCGGGCGGCGCCGCAACCCAAGAATTAAGTAATCGCTATCATCGTGTCGCTCCGCCCGGTTCGGTAGGACAAAGCTGCCGTTTTGCCCGGGCTGGCCCCAAGAGTGTCCAAGCGCCGGGACAATTCTTGTCGCATATGCGCGCGGAATTGTCCCGCGTTCAAAAAGGCGGAATTGTGTAAACATCAGGCAACGAGGCGCTTGGCAATTTCAGCAGGACAATTCTTGTCGCGTATGCGCGCGGAATTGTCCCGCCGCCGCATAGCCGCAACCAAGAGCCGCACCGTAGCGCAGGCGTCCTCGCCTGCGGGTTCTGGCGGCGTCCCCGCCGCCAGTGGACGTTCTTTGCGTCCTGGCGCGCTTTGCGCCTTGGCGTTGAAACAAGTTCGCGAGCAGGCCGCACGATCTCGCTTCTCAACGCAAAGACGCAAAGACGCCAGGACGCAAAGAGGCAAGGGCAACGGCCTTGAACAGGAGGTAACAGAGATAACAGAGGACAAGCAGGGTTCTTAACGCAAAGACTCAGACTCAAAGACAAGGCAACGTCTTTATGGGACCGCGATGGACGCGAATCATCCAACATCCAACTCCAATGACGTTCTTGCGGCTTTGCGCCCTAGCGCCTTTGCGTTGAAACAAGTTCGCGTGCAGATCGCCCGAGCCCGGAAGTTCTCAGCCGACCACCAGGTTCACCAGCTTGTTCGGAACAATGATCACTTTCCGGATTGTCTTGCCGGCGATGAACGATTGGACTTTCTCGGACGCTTTCGCCGCCGCTTCAACCGTTGCATTGTCGGCGCCTGCTGGCACGCGGATGACGTCTCGCAACTTGCCGTTAACCTGCACCGGGATCTCGAGTGTGTCCTCAACCAGCAGGGCGGGATCGAACGCCGGCCATGGGACATACGCCAGCGCCATCGTGGAGAGCCGCGGATCGAGCGCGGAGAGTTTCTGCCAGAGTTCTTCGGCGATGTGCGGCGCGAACGGTTGCAGCAGCACCAGAAAATCGCGCAGCACCGACACCGGCCGGGTCTGCCAGCCAAGCGCCTGGTTTACGAACACCATCATCGCGGAGATGGCCGTGTTGAAGCGCATGCCGTCCAGGTCCTCCGTCACTTTCTTGATACAGGCATGCAGCGTCTTCAGTTGGTCCCGTGTGGGTTCTGCGTCGCTGATGGCGGCGCTGAGTTTGATGCGTTGCAGCAGGTCGGCGTTTCCCGGCGCGAGCGTCTCCGCCTGCTCAAACTCCGTCTGACTTTGCTCGTCCACGAACAGCCGCCACACGCGCCCGAGGAAACGATAAACACCCTCGACGTCCTTCGTGCTCCATGGCTTCACCATCTCGAGCGGGCCCATGAACATCTCGTAAAGGCGGAATGCATCGGCGCCGTACTCGCGGAGGATGTCGTCGGGATTGACGACGTTGCCGCGCGACTTCGACATCTTCTGCCCGTCTTCGCCGAGAATGAGACCCTGGTTGACGAGCTTGAAGAAGGGCTCGGGTGTGGACACGTAGCCGAGGTCGAACAGGACCTTGTGCCAGAATCGCGCGTAAAGGAGATGCAAGACGGCATGCTCGGTCCCGCCGACGTAGAGATCCACGCCCGGTGTCGGTCGATTGTTTGATGGACCGGACGCGCCCATCCAGTAACGCTCCGCTTCCCTGGCGACAAAGGCGCTCGGGTTCTGCGCGTCGAGGTAACGCAGGTAATACCAGCAACTGCCGGCCCATTGGGGCATCGTGTTCGTTTCGCGAACGGAACCGTCCGGGAGATTCACCCAATCTGTCGCGCGCGCGAGCGGGGGGCGCCCGTCCGGGGTCGGTTTGTAATCGTCGAGCTGCGGCGGGAGCACCGGCAGTTCGCTTTCCGGCAGCGCTTCGTGGTACAGCTCGCCGTTCGCATCGCGCTTCCACACGATGGGGAACGGTTCGCCCCAATAACGCTGGCGGCTGAACAGCCAGTCGCGGAGCTTGTAGTTGATCGTTTTTCGCCCGAGCCCCTTCGATTCCAGCCACGCGGTGATCTTCTTCTTCGCTTCGGGAGTGGGCAGCCCGGTGATGGAGATCTCCGGTCCGCTGGAGTTCACCGACGTGCCGTCATCGACGAATCCGCGCCAGTCGATCTTTGGATCGGGCGGTTGCACGACCTGCACGATCGGCAGGTTGAATTTGGTGGCGAATTCGAGGTCGCGGGTGTCGTGCGCGGGCACGGCCATGATGGCGCCGGTGCCGTAGCTGGCCAGCACGTAATCGGCGATCCAGATGGGGATCTGCTGTTGGTTGACCGGGTTGATGGCGAAGGCGCCGGTGAAGACGCCGGTTTTCTCTTTGGTCAGTTCGGTGCGTTCGAGATCGCTCTTGGAGGCGGCGCGGGCCTTGTATTCTTCAACCGCGTTGCGTTGTTCCGGCGTGGTGATCCTGTCCACCAGCGGGTGTTCGGGCGCCAACACCATGTAGGTTGCGCCGAACAACGTGTCCGGGCGTGTGGTGAACACGGTGATTTCGAACTCGCCGTTCCGGGAACTCGAGCGCGCGACGCGGAACTTGACCTCGGCGCCTTCGCTGCGCCCGATCCAGTTCCGTTGCATTTCCTTGAGCGACGCGCTCCAGTCGATCGTGTCGAGGTCGGCGAGCAAGCGCTCGGCGTAGGCGGTGATGCGCAGCATCCATTGGCGCATCGGCTTGCGGATGACGGGAAAGCCGCCGACCTCGCTCTTGCCGTCCACGACTTCCTCGTTGGCGAGCACGGTGCCGAGTTCGGGGCACCAGTTCACCGGCGCTTCGCTGACGTAGGCGAGGCGTTTGGAATCGCGGTAGGCGCGGCGGCGCGATTCGAGTTCGATGGCGGCGGGCGAACCCGGCTGCGGCGCCGGGTCAGGGGTGAGTTCCGGCGGATACTTCAGCGTTTCGATCGGTTCCGCCTTGTTCGATTCGGGATTGAACCATGAGTTGTACAGTTTCAGGAAGATCCATTGGGTCCATTTGAAGTAGTCCGGGTCGGTGGTGTTCACCTCGCGCGACCAGTCGTAGCTGAACCCGAGGCTGCGGATCTGCCGCTTGAAGGTTGCGACGTTCGCCTCGGTTGTCTTGCGCGGATGTTGTCCGGTCTTGATGGCGTACTGTTCGGCGGGAAGGCCGAAGGCGTCCCAGCCCATCGGGTGGAGGACGTGCCGGCCCTGGGCGCGGCGGTAACGGGCGAGGATGTCGGTGGCGGTGTATCCTTCCGGGTGTCCGACGTGCAGGCCGGCGCCGGAAGGGTAGGGGAACATGTCGAGAATGTAGTACTTGAGCGGGAGGTTATCCGCGGTGGCGATCTGTCCCTGGAGCTGATGGCGTTGGGTGAAGGGATGATCTGCGGGGAGGGTTTCCCCGGGGTTGAACGCTTTGAAAGCGCGCGTTTTCTCCCAATGCTGCTGCCATTTCGGCTCGATCAGATGAAACGGGTACTGTCTGCGGCCACTTGCCATAGAGCCCGAGATGATTGCCCAAGGATGAGAGAGAGACAATGTCGGAGTTGCGGGGCGTCTGTTGCTATGGGGCAATCCTTGTGAATACCGGTGAATATCCGCGTATTGACAGTGTCCGGGCAAAGGCGTAAATATCGCGGCAGATCAACCGGCAACCACCGTGGTTGGCATGGCTCGCCCATGAGCATCGTCCGTTCAGAATTGCAGCGAATCAACTCCGCCAGGCGCGGCCCCGGCTTCACATTGATTGAACTCCTCGTTGTGATAGCCATCATCGCGGTGCTGTCCAGCATTCTGCTTCCGGCATTGTCCCGGTCCAGGGCGCGCGCTCATGGGGCGTTCTGCCTGAACAACACCAGGCAACTGGCGCTGGCCTGGATCACGTACGCGGACGACCAGAACGGCGTGCTGCCTTACAACCTCGTCAAGGGCGACGCGAACATGCATCTCAACTGGGCGGACAACGTCGAGGATTGGACGTTGAACGCGGACAACACGAATCACGTGAAGATGATGGCGGCGGGCATCGGGCGTTACACGGGCAAGTCGGCGGCGGTGTACCGTTGTCCTTCGGATCGCGCGTTGAGCGCCGCGCAACGCAACGCCGGGTGGCGCCACCGTGTCCGGAGCTATTCAATGAACGCGATGCTTGGCGACGCGGGAACGGCGACGCAGAGCGGCGTGAACGAGAACAACGACGAATACGTGCAGTTCTTCAAGTACAGCAGCATTCCGCAGCCCTCGGAGATTTTTGTGTTCCTGGATGAGCACCCGGACAGCATTGACGACGGTTATTTTCTGAACAGCCCGCGCCAGGGTTATTGGCGGGACCTGCCGGCGTCCTTTCATCAGGACGGCACCAGTTTCGCCTTTGCGGATGGTCATTCGGAACTTCATGTCTGGCGCGGTTCGACGCTCCGGGTTCCGGCGGAACCGTTTGCGATCCAGCGTCCCGTGCGGCTGAAAGTGGGCGAAGGACGTTACGAGGACCTCAAAGATTTCAGTTGGATCATCTCGGCAATGAGCATCCCGCGCAATCCGGGGACCTATCATTACTGAGAACCTCCGATCCAGGGAACGGGGGATCATCATTCCACACTCGCCATCCCACCAGCTCTTCGCCGCTCCGGAGCCGAAGAAGTTCTTGAAAGAAGACGATACGGTTCGGGTGATCTTCCTTTGATCTCACCGGGTGGTTTGCCGGTTCGCGCGTCCGGGCTTTGTGAGGAAATCCGTTCGGGGTGTCGCGCGCAAGTCATGGTGCTTCTTTGGCAAAATAAGTGAGGGCTCCCCGTGCACCGCGGTCTAGCTTCAAAGCGCCGGTTGTTCTGACGCCACGCGCTCCGACGAGGGCGCCGTTCAGTCAACGCCGTTCATGCGGTCAAACGCCGGGCTTTTTCATCAATGAGCACGAGACAGAAACTCACGTTGGACGGCAACGAGGCCGTCGCGCACGTCGCCTATCGCCTCAACGAGGTGATGGCCATTTATCCCATCACTCCTTCATCCCCCATGGCCGAGTGGTGCGATCAGTGGGCCTCCGAAGGCCGCCGCAATCTTTGGGGAACCGTGCCCGCCATCGTCGAAATGCAGAGCGAAGGCGGCGCCGTCGGCAGCGTCCATGGCGCGCTCCAGACCGGGTCCATCGCCACCACCTTCACCGCGTCCCAGGGGCTGCTCTTGATGATCCCCAACATGTTCAAGATCGCGGGCGAACTGTTGCCCGCCGTCTTTCACGTCACCGCCCGCACCGTGGCCACCCATGCGCTGTCCATCTTCGGCGATCACAGCGATGTCATGGCGGCCCGCTCGACGGGCTGGGGCATCCTCGCTTCGGCCAGCGTGCAGGAAGCGGCCGATTTCGCCCTGATCGCCCAGGCCGCCAGCTTCCGGTCGCGGATTCCGTTCGTCCACATGTTCGACGGCTTCCGCACGTCGCACGAGGTGCAGAAGATCGAGATGCTGTCGGACGACGATCTGCGGGCGTTGATTGATGAGAAGCTGATTGCCGAGCATCGGGAGCGGGCGATGTCGCCCGACAAGCCGGTGCTTCGGGGAACGGCGCAGAACCCGGACGCATTCTTCCAGAGCCGCGAGGCGTGCAATCCGTTCTACGCCGCGTGTTCCGACGTGGTGGCGCGGACGATGGAGGACTTTGCGCGGCAGGTGGGCCGCCAATACCAGCCGTTCGAATACGTGGGCGACCCGCATGCCGACCGGATCATCGTTCTCATGGGTTCCGGCTGTGAAACCGCGCACGAAACGGTGGAGTACCTCAATCGCCGCGGCGAAAAGGTCGGCATCGTCAAGGTGCGGCTGTATCGGCCGTTCGACGCGAAACGGTTCATTGAGGCGCTGCCGGAGACGACGCGTTCGATAGCGGTTCTGGATCGCACGAAGGAGCCGGGCGCCGCGGGCGAGCCGTTGTACCAGGATTGCGTTGCGGCCGTGTATGAAGGTCTGACCAACGGCTGGGGACGGATCAACACGCTGCCGCGCGTTTACGGCGGCCGGTACGGTCTCTCTTCAAAGGAGTTCACGCCCGCCCAGGTCAAGGCCGTGTTCGACAACCTGAAAGAAGCCCGGCCGAAGAATCACTTCACCGTCGGCATCATCGATGACGTTTCGCATTCCAGCCTCCCGGTGAATCCGGAATTCTCGACCGAACCGGACACGGTGATTCGCGCGCTGTTCTACGGGCTGGGCGCGGACGGCACCGTCGGAGCGAACAAGAACTCCATCAAGATCATCGGCGAAGGCACGGATTACTTCGCGCAGGGTTACTTCGTTTACGACTCGAAGAAGTCCGGCAGCATGACGGTGTCGCACCTGCGGTTCGGGCCGGATCCGATCCGGTCCACGTACCTGGTGAGCCGGGCGAATTTCGTGGCGTGCCATCAGCCGATGTTCCTCGAGCGGTACGACATGGTGAAGCCGCTGGTCAAAGGCGGCACCTTCCTGCTCAACACGCCGTACCCGCCCGAGGAGGTCTGGTCGAAACTGCCGACGCCGGTCCAGCAATCGTTGATCGAGAAGAAGGCGAGGTTTTATGTCATCGACGCCACCTCGGTTGCGCGGAAGAGCGGGATGGGCGGGCGCATCAACACGATCATGCAGGTCTGCTTCTTCGCGTTGTCCGGCGTGCTGAAGAAGGAGGAAGCCATTGAAGCGATCAAGCAGTCGATCCGGAAGACGTATGGGAGAAAGGGCGAGGACGTCGTGGCGATGAACCTCAAGGCGGTGGACAACACGCTGGATCATCTGCACGAAGTGCCGGTGCCGAACACGACGAATGGCGCCGGGCCGTTGCTGCCGCCGTTGACGGGCGACCCGCCGGCGTTCGTGAAGAACGTGCTTGGGCGGTTGACGGCGGGCGAAGGAGACGACCTGCCGGTGAGCGCGTTCCCGGTGGACGGGACGTATCCGACGGGCACGGCGCAATACGAGAAGCGGAACCTGGCGCTCGAGATTCCTGTCTGGGACGAGAAGACCTGCATCCAGTGTTTGAAGTGCGTGGCGATCTGCCCGCATGCGTCGATCCGGGCGAAGGTATGCGACGCGGCGGCGTTGAAGGACGCGCCGGCGGCGTTCAAGAGCACCGACGCGCGGGTGCCGGAGTTCAAGGGGATGAAGTTCATCCTTCAGGTGGCGCCCGAGGATTGCACGGGGTGCGGGATCTGCGTGGACGTGTGTCCGGCGAAGAACAAGGCGGAGGCCCGGTTGAAGGCAATCAACATGCAGCCGCAGGCGCCGCTCCGGTTGCAGGAACGGGAGAACTGGGAATTCTTCCTGTCACTGCCGGACATGGACCGACGCAAGGTGAAGATGACGCAGTTGCGGCAACAGCAATTGCTGCGGCCGTTGTTCGAGTTCAGCGGCGCGTGCGCCGGTTGCGGCGAAACGCCCTATCTCAAGCTGCTGACCCAGTTGTTCGGCGACCGCGCGATCATCGCGAATGCCACCGGCTGTTCCTCCATCTACGGGGGCAACCTGCCCACCACGCCGTATTGCAAGGACCACGCCGGGCGCGGGCCCACGTGGTGCAATTCGCTGTTCGAGGACAACGCCGAGTTCGGGCTCGGCTTCCGCGTGTCGCTCGACAAGCAGAAGGAGTTCGCGTGCGAGCTGGTGAAGAAGCTGGCGCCGCAGATCGGGGACGATCTGGCCACGGGCATCCTGAATGCCGACCAGAGCAACGAAGCCGGCATCTATGAACAGCGTGAGCGCGTCGCCGCGTTGAAGGAGAAGATCGCGAAGATGAACGCGCCGGAGGCGAAGGTGCTCCTGCCGATCGCAGACTCGCTCGTGAAACGCAGCGTCTGGATCGTGGGCGGGGACGGCTGGGCCTACGACATCGGTTACGGCGGGCTGGACCACGTCCTGGCCAGCGGGCGCGACGTCAACGTGCTGGTGCTCGACACGGAGGTGTATTCCAATACCGGCGGGCAGATGTCCAAGTCCACTCCGCGCGGAGCGGTGGCGAAGTTTGCCGCGGGCGGCAAGCCGGCGGGCAAGAAGGACCTCGGCCTGATCGCGATGACCTACGGAAACATCTACGTGGCGAGCGTGGCGATGGGCGCGAAGGACGAGCACACGTTGAAGGCGTTCGTGGAAGCGGAATCGTATCCCGGGCCGTCGCTCATCATCGCCTACAGCCATTGCATCGCGCATGGCATTGCGCTCGATCGTGGGATCGGCGCCCGGCAGCAGAAGCTCGCGGTGGATTCGGGCCAGTGGCTGTTGTATCGCTACGACCCGCGCCGGGCCGAGGCGGGCCAGAACCCGCTGCAACTGGATTCCAGCGCCGCAAGAGTGCGGGTGCAGGACTATCTCCTGTCCGAAAACCGGTTCAAGATGCTGACCAAGAGCAAGCCGGAGGATGCGAAGCGGTTCTTCGCCCAGGCGCAGGCCGATGCCGATAAGCGGTGGGCTCTCTATCGGTTCATGTCGCAACGCGACCTGAAGGCGGGCAACGGCGCGGCAGAGGCCGCCGCGCGCCCGGCCACCACCGTGGACCAGCAACCTTGATCCCATGCCGCGCGGGCCCATCCGCGCGGCGCAACCCGATTGACATCATGGATCTCACAACACGTTACCTGGGGCTGAGACTGCGAACACCGCTTGTCGTCGCCGCATCGCCATTGTCCGAAGAGATCGACTCGATCAAACGGATGGAAGACGCCGGCGCTTCGGCGGTAGTGCTCTATTCGCTGTTCGAAGAACAGGTGCGGCAGGACCGCGACGAACTCCAGGAGCGTCTCGAGCAGGGCACATTCAGCTCGGCGGAAGCGCTCACGTATTTTCCGGAGCCCGCCGAGTTCCGACTGGGCCCGGAGGAATACCTGGAACACATCGCCGCCGCCAAGCAGGCCGTGCGCATGCCGATCATCGCCAGCCTGAACTGTTCGTCCACCGGCACCTGGGTCGATTACGCGAAGCTGGTGCAGCAGGCCGGCGCCGACGCCATCGAGCTGAACATCTACTTCATCCCCACCGACATGAATCTGAGCGGGGCGGAAGTGGAGCAGACGTATACCGACATCCTCAAGGCGGTGAAGGCAGAGGTCAGCATCCCCGTTGCGGTGAAGTTGAGCCCGTTCTTCAGCAACTTCGCCAACATGGCGAAGCGCCTTGACGAGGCGGGCGCCGACGGGCTGGTGCTGTTCAATCGTTTCTATCAGCCGGACATTGATCTGGAAACGCTGGAGGTGCGTCCGAACATCCTGCTGAGCACGCCGATGGCGATGCGCGTTCCGCTGCGCTGGATCGCCATTCTGTTCGATCGCATCCGCGCCAACCTCGCGGCCACGAGCGGCATTCACCGGGCTTCGGACGTGTTGAAAATGCTGATGGCGGGGGCGGATGTGACGATGCTGTGTTCGGTGCTGGTGCGTCATGGGGTGCAGCAGATCGAGGTGATCGAACGCGACCTGCTGGAGTGGATGGAAGTGCACGAGTACGTCTCCGTGCAGCAATTGCGCGGCAGCCTGAGCCAGAAGAACTCGGCCAACCCGAGCGAGTTCGAGCGGGCTCAATACATGCGCGCGCTTTCGACATACCCGGTCCGGCGAGAGTAGAAGCCGCATCGCCGTTATAGCGGGCATCAGCCCCGGTGCCCTGGACATTGAGCTTTTCTGCGTTCCTGCAACCAGGTTCGCCGGACGACGGCACATCCGGATGAACGGCGAGAGAGGCAACGGAACGCTCCCTTCTCCAACTTTGTCGGAAGCTTTGTCGGCCTTTGACATCGCCCATTTCCCCATCAAGACCGACGAAGTTTGCCACAAAGTTTGCGACAAAGACGATCAGCAACATCCTCTGCGGGCCGCTCCCGCCGTTATCTCCCGCTCCTCCATTGAGCGGGTGGAAGAGGAGGGGAGAAGGGAACAGCCGGTGCCCTTCCGGGACAATTCCTGTCGCATATGCGCGCGGAATTGTCCTGGAGGATTTCGGATCTCGGACTTCTTTCGGGCTCCTCCCCGTCTCTCCCCTCCATTCTGCGAATGGAGGGGAGGGAGATGTTCGGTGTTCGATGTTCGATCGGTGTGGGATGTTTTGTAGTGCCCTGTTCGCAAATCCCCGGGGGCGCTACGTGAAAATCCGACTCGCCAAAAGCCGCCGCCTCACCGATTGTAATGGCCGTTCTGGAAAGGCAACGATGTTTACTGGAACCTACACTGCAATTGTTACCCCGTTTAAGAACGGGCAGATCGACGAGGCCGCGCTCGAACGGCTGATCAGGAGTCAGATTCGAGGCGGCGTTCAGGGAATTGTGCCCGTGGGCACCACGGGCGAGTCGCCCACGGTCAGCTACGAGGAGCATATCCAGGTCATCCGGCTCTCCGTCAAATTCGCCGGAGGCAGGATCAAGGTGCTCGCCGGCACCGGCGCGAATTCCACGACCGAGGCGATCTTTCTGACCAAGGAAGCCGAGAAGGCCGGCGCCGACGGATCGCTTCAGGTGGCGCCGTACTACAACAAGCCGTCGCAGGAAGGACTGTTCCAGCACTTCCGCGAGATCGCGCGCAAGACGAAGCTGCCGATTGTGCTCTACAGCATTCCGGGCCGCTGCGGCGTGGAGATCGGCGTGGACACCGTGCGGCGCCTCGCGCGCGAATGCCCGAACATTGTCGGCATCAAGGAAGCCGGCGGCAGTTGCGAACGGATCAACCAGTTGCGCGCCGCGCTGGGGCCGAAGTTCGAGATTCTGAGCGGCGACGATTCGCTGACGCTGCCGTTCATGGCGATCGGCGCCCAGGGCGTCATCAGCGTCGCGTCGAACGTGGCGCCGCGGGCGGTGTCGCAGATGGTCGCCGCGTTCGCCTCCGGCAATGCGCGCAAGGCGCGGCAACTGCACCAGAAGCTGTATCCGTTGTTCCGCGATCTGTTCATCGAAACCAACCCGGTGCCGGTGAAGGCCGCTCTTGCGATGATGGGGTTGATCGAGGAGGAGTATCGCCTGCCGCTGGTGCCGTTGAGCGCGGAGAGCCGGGAGAAACTCAAGGCAACGCTCAAGGCCGGCGGGTTCCTGAAACGGCATAGGCCTGCTTGATTTCAAGGCTGAAGGACCATGACAAAAATCATCATCATTGGCGCGAAAGGGCGCATGGGGAAGGCGTTGACCACGTGCGCGACCGGTTTTCCGGACCTCCAGGTGGTCGGCCAGATCGATCAGGGCGACGACCCGGCGGCGGTCGTTCACGAGAGCGACGTCGTGATCGATTTCAGCTTTCACAGCGCCACGCCCGGGATTGCCGCGTTGTGCGCGCGCCATCGCAAGGCGCTGGTCATCGGCACCACCGGGCATTCGGAGAGCGAGCGCGCGGCGATCACGGCGGTGCGATCGGAGATTCCGATGGTCTGGTCGTCGAACTTTTCCACCGGGGTGAACACGCTGTTCTGGCTGACGCGCAAAGCGGCGGAGATCCTGGGGTCGGGGTACGACCTGGAGATTGTGGAGATGCATCATCGGATGAAGAAGGACGCGCCGAGCGGCACGGCGCGGACGCTGGCCGAGATCCTGGCGGAGGTGCGGCATCAGCAACTGGACAAGGTGGCCCGGCACGGGCGCGAAGGACTGGTGGGCGAACGGACCGCGGCGGAGATCGGCATTCACGCGGTGCGCGGAGGGGACGTGGTGGGGGATCACACGGTGATCTTTGCGACGTCCGGCGAACGATTGGAATTGGTTCATCGGGCGTCGAACCGGGACACATTCGCGAACGGTGCGCTTCGGGCCGCGCAGTGGGTGGTGAAACAGAAGCCGGGAATCTACAGCATGCAGGATGTTCTGGGACTGGCGTGAGTGCGACGCCCCGCGCTCCGGAGCCTGGCGTGAATTCGGAGATCGGGGGCGCGGCGTTGGAGTGACATGTGAGTAGTGACCTTGCAGACCGCGCGTGGGTGGCCCTTGGTTCGAATCTTGGCGCACCGCAGGACACCGTGGCACGAGCCATGGACGCGCTCGAACCGCTCTCGGCGGCGCCGCTGTTGCGCTCTTCCCTCTGGTGGAGCACTCCCGTGGATTGCCCGCCCGGCTCGCCGCCGTTCATCAATGCTGTTGTCGGTCTGATGCCGCTCGCGGATGAAACCCCGGAGTCCCTCCTTCAGAGACTGCATGAGATCGAGAACCGGTTCGGACGCCTGCCCCGCAAAGTTGTGAATGAACCGCGCTCTCTGGATCTCGACCTGATTGCGTTTCGGAAAGATACCCGGACCGGCGGGGGACTGATTCTGCCGCACCCGCGGGCGCACCTTCGCAAGTTCGTTCTGGCGCCGTTGGCGGAACTGGCGCCGGATCTCATCCTGCCCGGGCAAACAAAGAGTGTTTCGGCACTGCTCGATCAATTGACAACAGGCGAGCTTGTTCGAAAGTTTCAGTAAATTGTCCGGAACCATGAAGTTGCCTCCGATCATCCTGGCATCGGCATCGCCCCGGCGTTCGGACCTGCTGCGCCAGCTTGGGCTCGCGTTCACTGTCATGCCCAGCACGGTTCCGGAGTTGCACACCGACCAGCTCACGGCGCGTGAGCTGGCACAGATCAACGCTTATCGGAAGGCGCGAGCGGTCGCGAAGAAGCATCCGGACGCGCTGGTGTTGGGGGCGGACACACTGGTGTATCGCGGTGTCACCCTGTTCGGCAAACCGGCCACCCTTGAGGACGCGTATATCATGCTCGAACAGCTCCAGGGCGGGACGCACGAGGTCGTCACGGCCATTTGCCTGCTTCACCTGCGCGATCATCGTCAGCGCTGTTTCGCGGACACGACGAGCGTCACGTTTCGTCCGCTCGACGCCGTCGGCATCCGGCGCTATCTCACGCGCGTCAATCCGCTCGACAAGGCCGGGGCCTATGCGATCCAGGAAGAGGGCGATTCGATCATCGAAAGCATTTCCGGTTCGTACACGAACGTGGTCGGGCTGCCGATCGAGAAACTGAAAGCGGAACTCGAGCTCTGGGAACAACTCAGCCCCCGGACGGCAACGGTCTGATGGGCCGGAGAACCGGCTTCAAAACTCGACGGCTTCCACCGGTATCAGCGTGACGGGACCCAGCAAACCGGAGGGCAGCGGTTCCCATCGGGACGCGTCGAACAATCCGCTTGCGCCGCGATTCGCGGCGAGCCGGGCGGCGACGTTCACGTTGTAGAACTTCTTCCACGGCACGTGGCGACGGTCCATGTCGGCGATGCGATTGGCCATGAGGTTGGAAACCCAGACCTTGAGCGTGTTCGTCTCGCCCAGCAATCCTTCCGGCACGTCCACCTCGAAGGGCGGGCCGATCAGGATCCCGAGCGCGCGCCCGTTCAGACGGACGCGCGCGCTCTCGCGGACGTCGCCCAGGTTCAGCCGCCAGTTCCGCCCGCCCGCGGGCCGCGGGAACGTGATCGAATACCGCGCGGTGCCGGAGAATGCCTTTGCCGCATCGCCGAGCTCGGTCCAGGAACCCAGCTTCGACAGCGTCTGCGCCGGGGGCAATTCAGGACCGCCTTCGGTGAAGGTCAACCTCCATTCACCGTTCAATCGTTGCGCCGGGCCGGACGGCTTGAAGTGCCGCAATGTGACCAGGTGAGCCTCGGGCAGCGCGCGCACGACGCACGATTCGCCCGGTGCGAGTTCAAGATGCACCTCCAGGCGCCCGTCCGTTGTTGCGCGCGCGGGTGCGATTCCGCTTTGGAAACGCATCGGATCGTACACCGCCGCCGACCGTCCGTTCGCCTGCAACGGCACCCAGGCGTTCACGTTCGTTTGACCGCGATTTGCCACGAAGTAGATCGTTTCGTTCGCATTGCGTCGCCGGACGAATTGAAGTCCTGCATCCACCATGCTTTCGCGTCCGATTCCGGCGGCGCTCAGCGCCCGCTCAATGTCATTGGCAATCACCGCGGGACCGCTGCCGGAAGTGAACGCCTTGACGGTCTCGAGCAATCGTTTGAAGCGTTTCTGTTTCGAAACGAGATCGGCGTAACCCGCCACGTCCCGGGGCAGACCGCGGAAGAAGATCACCGGTGCCCCTTTCTTCGCGAGGTCGCACACGCGTTCAAATGTTTCCAGGGGGATGTAACTGCATTGGGGAACGACAAGCGCCCGGTATGTGTTTCCGCCGATCTCCAGTCCGTTCCGCGTGAAGCGAAGCTGGCGGAGTTGCCTGTCGGAAATGAAGTCATAGGTGTAACCCCGTTCCTGGAGCGTGGTGGCCGCCTGTTTGAACGCGTCGCCCTCCAGCCGCGCGAGCGTGCCGTCGAAATGATGCAGCAACGCGTTGCCGCGCTGCGAATAGGTGTCGCTGATCGGGAAATAGAGGAGAACGTCGTTGTCCGGTTTGCCGCTTTGCAGGAAGGACTGCGTCCGGGCGACGTAGTCGTTCAGCGCCTGGAAGTCGCGCCACCAGGAGTTGCGCGAGTTGAAATGCACCGCGGCGTAGAACAGCCAGCCCGGCCACGGCTCGTTCGTGGGCGAATAGCAGGTGCCGTGGTAAACAACGTGATTGACGCCGCCGAGGAAGTACGTGTCGAGCGCCTGTTTGACGTCCCAGAGCGTGGACCGGAAATGCTCGTTCAACCACGTGGCCGATTCGGCGGCCGTCAGCGGTTTTCCGGAAACATGGGCCGCGGACGACGCCATCTTGATCCGCAGCAGGTCCGTGCCTTCGGTTTCGGGAATGTCGCTGGCCGCGTACAGATCGAGCAGGTTGCCGGGAGATCCGTGCGCCTGGTTGCGGACAATCGCCCGCTTCTCATGCGCCCACTTGTGCCATTCCCGCGTGAACGTTTCGAGCAACAGTTCGGAAATCGTTTCGCGATAATCGCACAAGACGCGCGCGTTCTTGTCCGCGCTGTCTTTTCCGAACAACGCCGGCAGATGTTCCCGCAGATCATACCCGCGCCGCCGGCGGAACTGACCGAAGAAATCGGGCGTCCAGTCCGCCTCGCCGCTCGCGTCGTCCACCTCGTACGAGTCGTTGAAGAACGCGCGCAACGGCCGGATGTCGTGCCCCCGGAAAGCGCGGTCGAAAGGACGCAGGTATTTGCGGATGGCGTCGGTCGAGAAATGATCGATGACGTTGCCTTCGCCGCCCGGCGCGGCGCGTTCGACCATCTTGCCGTGCCATCCCTGGAACACGGCGTAGAGCGTCCACGTTCCCGGCGGAGCGGTCCAGTCGAGGCGGCCGTCTTCTTGAACGCGCCGCGTCAGGTTCAGCGTCCTGCCCGAATCTGAATACGCCATGAGCAACTGGAGCGGGAGCGGTTTGGGGAAGCGGACCTGGTCGAGCGCGAGCGCCTGGAGATTGGTATTGGCTGAAATCGGTTCGACCAGCTCGCTGATGTTCAATCGTTGTGCGCCAGGGCGCTGCTGCGGTTGTCGGGTGGAACCGGTGATCGTTTCGCCCGGAGGACGGAGGATATCGCCATAGAGCTGGTACACCTGGTTGCCGACGGCGCGCAGGACGGTGCGCTGCGTGAATGTGATCGGGGACTCCAGGCGTTCGCCGCCGTTGAGCGTGTAGGTCTGAACCGCGACGTACTTGCAGGCGTCGTCGGATTCCACCCATGGCCCGCCGAACGGCCAGCCCGTGCCCGTTGCCATGTCCACTCCAAGCCCGAGACGCGAGGCTTCCTTCAACGTGTGATCCAAAGCCCGCATCCACTCGGGAGAAAGGAACGGAACGAACCGATCTTCGTAGCCGGCCACGCCGTAGATGGGCGTGATCTCGACGCCGCCAATGCCGATCTCCTTCAGCGCCTCCAGTTCTGCCGTGAGATTGGGGGCATCGACGGAATTGCCCATCCACCACCAGCGCGTCCACGGTTTCGTCTGGCTGGTGATTTCGGGCCAGGCGGGCTCGGGCTCGGAGGCGGACAACGCGCACGTTGCCAATGAAGCGGCCGCGACAGAGAGAACGGCGAGCCGTCTTGCGCGGGCTTTGAGGGAAATGAGTTCGGTGCGTCGCATCGGGTCAGGGCGCAGAATGCTTTGCAATTTCAACCGCATAAACGTGTGTGGGCCCGTGCATGTTCGAACGGAACACCACCCATTTGTTGTCAGGCGTGATGCTCACGTTCGGTTCGCCATCGGGGGCGTAGTAATCCTGTTTCGACATGTTCACCAGTCGCTCGCGCTTCAGCGTGCCGTCCGGTTGCGGACGGAACAGGTTGATCCACATGCCGTCTTTCGCAAAGGCCACCTGGCCGGGGTCGCCGCCGTCGCCGGCGAACAGGCTGCCGTCGCGCGAAACGTTGTAATGCACCGACCACCAGTCGCGCTCGATCCGGTAGCGCGTCTGTTTCCCGGTTTTGATGTCCACGCCCGCGAGCCAGAACTCGCGGCTGCGCGGCGTCTGAAGGTCGTACCAGATCGTCCTGCCGTCCCAGCTCCAGAATTCGTGCCCGGCAATTTCCATATCCATCGAGCGCCTGTGCCGCAATTGCTGCTCCGAGCCGTCAACCCGAATCGTCCAGATCCGGTCCACTTCGTGCCATGTCCCTTCGTGGCAGTAAAGCAGAAGACCCGGATCCTGCGGCGAGAACTGAAGGTGATTCAGCCAGGCATGCTGATATCCGTTCGTGACCGATTCGCCGGTCTTGAGGCTGGTGAAGACAAACGCCTCGCTGCGCGGATTGATCAGCCGCCGCGCCAGCCGATCTTCCTTCCGCGCGGACGCCTCCTCCTCCGGCGTGAGATCCGTTCGCCCCGGGAACATTCGCTCCCGTTGCGGCAGGATTGTGCGAGGCTCGGGCCGCGGTGTTCTGTCGCTGGGATCCTCGGCGGCGATGGTGCTGACGACGAACGTTTCGTCGCAATTCACCGCGGTGGCTCGCGCGCGGGTGACCTCGCGAACGGCCCTGGTATCCACGTGCGCAGCCATGAGCGGACCGCCGCGGCGGCGGAAATAGACTTCGCGCGTCCTGAAAGCCATAGCGAGAGCGCTGGCATTCGATACGACCAGTTCCACCCTCGGCGCGCCTTTCCCGAGCGTTGTCAAATCCACTGCGGCGATGCCGCCCGGCGTGTTGAAGATCATCTTGTCGCCTTCGGGCGTGCAGGTGTTCTGGTGGAAGTAGAGGCTGGCGCTGCCGGGCTCGGTGGAAATGCGAATCACCCGGTGGCCGGTGTCGGGATCGATCCATTCGAGCGGCGGCTCATCGGCGGCCGCGGCCGTCGCTGTGAAAAGGGCGAGGAGAACGAGTGGAATCAGGCCTGCCGGGTTCATCGTCAATCAGGTTCGTCCTGTGCGGCGGAGAACGCCCCCGCTGCGCATTGCCGGAATCAGACGATGGAACGCAGGCAAGGTTTCGGTGTCCAGCGAAATCCCGTCCGTCGCGCGGAGTCCGATGCGTGCGTTTGCCGGGTTGAGCGGTAACGCGCCAGGCCGATGATGCCCGTGAACAGGTTGTCGAGAGAAATCGGGTCGTTCGCGGTAACCCGCTCCTCCGCGTTCAGCTTCAGGATCTCCGATAGTCAGGCTGCGCGAGCCTGTTTCGCTGCCTGGACGAACGCCTTCGCCCGCTGTGTCAGCCCGGGCCAGTCACCGGCCGAAAGGAGCGCGCTCGAAACCAGCGACGAGCCGGCACCGACCGCGGCGCACCCGGCCTTGAACCAATCGCCCACATTGGCGGCGTCCACGCCGCCTGTCGGCACGATCTGCAAATGCGGCAAGGGCGCGCGCAACGCCTTGATGTAACCCGGCCCGAGAGTGTCCGCGGGGAAGATCTTGATGAAATCCGCCCCGGCTTCGTGCGCCCACTGGGCCTCGGTCGGCGTGTAGGAGCCGAGCATAATGGGACGATTCGCCGCCGCCGCGATGGGAATGAGGTCGAGCCGGCAGACCGGGCTGACGACGAACTGGGCGCCTGCGGCGATCGCGGCCCGGCAGGTGTCGCGATCGAGCACGGTGCCGACACCAATCAACGCGCGGCTGCCGAGCTGTTCGTGCGCCATCCGGATGCAGTTGATGGCGTCGGGTGTGGTCATGGTGATCTCGATAGCGACAACTCCGCCTTCGAGCAGCGCGTTGGAGAGCGGAATGACCTGCTCGGCCTTTTGCGCCCGGACGACGGCGATGATGCCGGGATCTTTGAGCAGGGCGATGATTTCCGATTTCGTTCGCATATCGGTAAACACATTCGATGAAACACCGATGCAACTCAATTCGATTTACGATTGACGATTGACGCGGGCGCCGGTGTGGCCCTGTGGCAGTGGATGGCGCGAAGCGCCGGAGCGCGCCTGTCCTCAGGCGCAGCACGTGGACGAAGCGCGGGTCTGCGAGTTCTGCACGTGTACCAACGGAACATTTGAATCCCTTTGGCATCCCATGCAACGCCTGCACCGGGGGTGTTCAGAGAATGCCGTGCCGGAGCGCGCCTGTCCTCAGGCGCAGCGCGTCGACGAAGTGCGCGCCTCCGGGCTCCGCAAGCGCGCGAATGGAACAACGAATCCCGAAAGGGTTTTCTGGCGCACTCTTTGCTTGTCTGTGACGTCCATTGGATCAAGATTTCGTTCCGGAGCATGGCCAATGATGCCCATGAATTGAGCTGGATACGGGTGGTGTTGATCGGGCGCGACCCCAGGGTCACCCTCATTCGCATCGCCGTTATCGTTGTGCTTGTCGTCCTCGCGCGGGCGTACGTGATTGCTCCCATCCAGGTGCGCGGAGGGAGCATGCTCCCGACCTACCAGGAACGGGGGGGCAACTTTGTCAACCGCATCGCCTATCTCACCTCATCGCCCCGGCGTTTCGATGTCGTCGCCATCCGCTTCGCCGGGGATCACGTCATGCTCATGAAACGCATCATCGGCATGCCGGGCGAGACAATCGAGTTCCGCCACGGCAGGGTGTATATCAACGGGCAAGAACTGACCGAACCCCACATGGATTTCGAGAACTACCCGTGTGACTGGGAGATGCCGCCGCGGCAGCTCGGCCCGGACGAGTATTACGTCGTGGGCGACAATCGGTCAGGACCGCGCGAGTTGCACGAGGCCGGCGTTGTGCGAGGCGAGCGGTTCGTTGGCAGGATCCTGCTCAAAAAGAATCTCCGATGGCGAAGGTAAAGAACATCGCGCTGCTGGCAGTGGTTGTCGTGCTGGGATACCTCGGGTGGCGCATCCTGTTCCCGAATCCGGAACGGGTTATCCGTTCGAGGCTGGAGGATCTTGCCAGGACGGTCTCCTTCGAACGCGGCGGTGGAATGCTGGCGCAGGCCTACGACATCAGCAAGGTGATCGAGTTCTTCACCGTGGACGTGGAGGGGCGGGTGGAACTGCGGGGGCTCCAACCGGTGTCGTTCAGCGGCCGCGACGAGATCCTGAACTACGCTGCGCTTGCCAGAAAGAAACTCGATTTCGTTTCGGTCGAGTTTCCGGACATCAAGGTGAAGCTCGGTTCTGACAAACAGACGGCGGTGGCGAACGTCACTGCAAGAGTCACCGTGAACGATCCCGCGGATTACTGGGTCCAGGAGGTAAGGTTCGTGCTGCGGCTGGTGGACGGCCGCTGGATGATCCACTACGTGGAAACGGTAAAGGTTCTCGCCTTCCTGCGGCCTGTCCAGAGAGAGGGAACTTTAGCGGGCTGCTAGGCCAGCCGCACGCTGAGCGAAATCTCCTCGAGACCGGGCTTGAGCAGGACGGAAACCGGGCACTGCTCCTTGGCGTCATTGGCCACGCGGTTCAGAGTATCCGTGTCCAGGCCGGGGCCGCTCACCTCAGAATCAAGATGCACGCGGGTGATCTTCCAGCCGCCTTCCCGCTGTGCCAGTGTCAGCGTGGCCCTCGTTTGAATCCGCCCGGGCGGTTTCTCCGCGTCGCCCAGCAGCTTCGCAAGCATCATGCTGAAGCACGACGCGTGAGCTGCCGCGAGAAGTTCCTCCGGGTTGGTGCCTTTTCCGCTTTCGAATCGTGACGGGACCGAGTAGGGGACGTCGCGCAGCACCCCGCTGCCCGTGGATGTTTGTCCGGAACCGCTCCTGAGATTGCCATTCCATTGTGCTGTAGCCTGCCGCTGAATGTCTGCCATAACGTTTTTCTCCTGCGAGTGGACCGCTCAACCTAACGGCGAAGCTGTGATTGTCAAATGGGCCGTGCAACCGAAGCGAGCTGAAGCCCCGGAGCGCGGCTGTGTCCCGCAATGGCGGGACCAGCCGCAGCAGGCCCGAACGCAGCGGCACTTTGGATTCTACCTGCCAACACGCTGCCACGAGCTGCGACTGATCCCGCAGAGCGGGATACAGTCGCGCTCCGTCACCGGGGTGCGCCTGCATGCTTTTGCGGGTTGCGTTCCTTCTGCGACACAAACGGGCTCGCGTCGAGGTAGAATCGCAGGGGCAATGTCGCCGCTTTGGTAATACCGATCCGCGTCGTTGTCACAATCGGACCGCGTTGCTTGCGAAACCGTTTCACTTCCGGGTTTTCCGCAATGAACAGCGGCGAGTTCGGATCACACAGGTCGATCCCGTCGAGGGTGCGATCGATTCCCAGCGCCTGGCAGAGCTTGCCCGGGCCGCTGGTCAGTTCGCGGTCCTTTCCGGCCAGCCGCAGGTGGCGCATGAGTTCGATTCCGTACTGGGGTTCGATGGCCCGGACCAGGACGGCTTCGGCCACGCTGACGGGCTGGCATACCGCATTGAAGCAGAAGTGGAATCCGTAGATCAGATAGACGTACGCATGGCCCGGAGGACCGAACATGACACGGTTGCGCGTCGTGGGGCCGGGCGCGCCGTGGCAGGCGGGATCGCCGACGAGATAGGCTTCCGTCTCGACGATGGGCCCGCCGGAGATGCCGTTCGGGGTATTGCGAAGGAGCCAATGCCCCAGCAGTTCGGGTGCGACCACACGGGCGGAGGGTTCGTAGAACGAACGTGGCAATGCGGAGAACGTCATTTTTCGGTGCGCGGAGTGTAGCGGGGGGAGATCGGCCAGTCAGTACCGGAGTCCGGCGCGTGGGCGCGTTCGACGAAGTCTTCGGCAAAGGTTTTCGGGTGGGAGGGTGGACAGGAGGCTGTGGGGAGGGATATTGGCTGCGTGAAAGAAGCGGCGGAGACGATCTGGACGATAGGTCATTCGAACCGTTCGTCGTCGGAGTTCATCGAAATGTTGCAGGCGCATGGGATTCGTCTGCTGGCCGATGTGAGGCGGTTTCCGGGGTCAAGGCGCCTTCCGCATTTCAATCGCGAACAGCTTTCGTCCGATCTGGAGAAAGCGGGGATTGCCTACGAGCATTACCCCGAACTCGGCGGACGCCGCCGGGTATTGCCCAACTCGCCGAACACGGCCTGGCGGAACGAGGCGTTTCGCGGTTACGCGGATCACATGGGCAGCGAGGAATTTCAGGGCGGGATGGAGCGCCTGTTGCGCGCCGCGGCGAAACAACGGACGGCCATCCTGTGTGCCGAGGCGCTGTGGTGGCAATGTCATCGCGGGCTGATTGCCGATTGGCTCAAGGCGCGCGGACACACGGTCCTCCACATTCTGTCAACGGCGAAGATGGAAGAGCATCCGTTCACTTCCGCCGCGCGCCTCGTGGACGGGAAACTGTCCTACGCCGCGGCCGAGACCGCGCCTTTGTTTCCTTCCTGATCGATCTGGAAAGCCGTTGCTCGAGCGTGAGGCGTTGCTGAAGCAGGCCGAGCACGGCGGCTTCCTCCCGGCGCAACCCCGAGAGCCGGCTCGACAATTCCTTTTCCGCACGTCGCCGGAGCGTTTCGACCAACGTGCCGTCGAGGTAGCAATCCAGCACCTGCGGATGGATGTAGCACTTGCGGCAGACGGCGGGCGTGTTGCCCAGGCGCGCAGCAACGGCTTCAATCGCCGAGACCACGTTCTTCTTCGCCTGCGCTTTGGTGTCGAACTTTCTGAACTCCGACAGCGCCCTCGCGGCGAGCACGGTGCCGGCCCAGGTGCGGAAATCCTTCGCTGTGAAGTCCCGCCCGCCGATCTCGCGCAGGTACGCGTTGACGTCCTCGGATTTCACGTCGCGCTGGACACCGTCGTCGTCCAGGTATTGGAACAGTTCCTGGCCCGGGAGATCCTGGCACTTCTTTACGATGCGGGCGAGGTGCGGATCGTTGATGCTGACGTCGTGGCCCTTGCCGGATTTGCCGCGGAAGCGGAAGCGGAGAGCGGAGCCGTTCACCGCGACGTGGCGGTCCAGCAGGGTGGTGAGCCCGAAGGAATCGTTATTGCGCGCGTATTCCTCGTTGCCGACGCGGATCAGGCTGACTTCGAGAAGGCGCACGACGGCGGCGAGGACTTTGTTTCGGGAGAGGCCGGGCAAAGCGAGGTCGTGTTTCAGTCGTTGGCGCAAGCGGGGCAGCGCGGTGGCGAACGCGATCATGCGCGCATACTTGGTTTCGTCGCGGATTGCGCGCCAGAGCGGGTGATAACGGAATTGCTTGCGTCCGCGCGCATCGCGGCCTGTGGCCTGCAAATGGCCGTTCGACACGGGACAGATCCAGACGTCCGCCCACGCGGGCGGGATGGCAAGTGAACGGATGCGGGCGAGCGTTTGCGGATCACGAACGAGGGCACCGGACGACGCGCGGTAACGGAACGCTTCGCCCGCTTTCTCGCGTCGGATGCCCGGTTCTTTGTCCGACGCGTAACGGAGTCCGACCGCGTTCGCGGATCTTTCGGGATCGACGAGGCCGGTGGCGGCGCGAGAGTGACGGAGCATCAGTGGTGGGCGACGGCGGGTTCGGGTTCGGCCGCGGCAGGCGCAAGAGAGAGGATGGCGGCGAGGGTGGCTTCCAAGGTGGCGGCGAACTCGTCCGCCTGGATGGGCGGGTGGCGTTGTTTGGCCGACTGGAGTTCATCCTGGTCGAAGATGGCGGCGACGATCTTGAGCCGGGGGGATTGGGCGCGGAGACGTTTACAGAGGTAACGGGCGTGGCGGGAGCCGAGAGGAGGCACGGCGCAGATGCAGGCAATGCGCGCGCCGTTGCGTCCGGCGTCTTCGAGGGCTTCGGACGCCAGGGCGACTGCGGAGGTGTGCCGCGCCGGGATGCCGCGTCTTGCCAGGAGTTGCGTGACCAGTATGGCAACCAGTTCGTCGGCCTGGCTCCGGGCGGGAATAGACACAACCGCGAACGGCTGTTGCGTGTTTTCCTCAACGGCACGCGCTGCCCCGGCCGGCACCGACGCCGAATCGAGGCCGTCCGGCCATTGCTCGCATTCCTCGATGAGCAGCCGGACGTCCTCGTAAAACACGTCCTGGCGCGCCGGATCCAGTTTGCCCTTCTGCCGTTCCGCTTCGGAAAGCACCAGGGCCGGAACGAGGACGTCATCGTAGAACCGGACGAGGTTCTTCTGCCGCAGGCATTCGCGGGCGACTTCGATCGATTCGTCGATGTCGTGCGCGAGCAATCGCTGATAAAGGCGTTCTGCCGGCGTCAGCACCTTTTCGTCGCTGAGCGCGATGCTGAGAAACTCGAGAGAGGGAACGTAGCGGCCGATCACGGCGAGACAGGCAGTCAGCGGCGTGGCGAGCAGGAGTCCGATCGGTCCCCACAGCCAGGTCCAGAAGACGGCGGCCACGACGATGGCCATGGGAGAGATGCCGGTGGACGTGCCATACAGCAGGGGTTCGGCGAAGTTCAGAACGACCAGGTCGATGCCGAAGAACAGGGCAAAGATCCAGATCGGTTCCCACCAGCCAGGGCTGACGGCGAGCGAGACGGCCGCGGGCATGGCGGCGGCAAGCCAGATGCCCAGGTACGGCACGTAGCGGAGCAGCGCGGACAGCATCGCCCAGAGGATCGGGTTCGGCACGCCCATGAAGTAGAGCCCGATCCCGGCGAGCACGCCGAACGCGACATTCAGGAGCAACTGCGCCACAAGGAAACGGCTGACGCGCTGTGCGGCGTCGTCGAGTGCCTGCGTGGTGGCATTGATTTGCCCGGCGCCGATCAGGCGGATGAAGCGATCGCGCAGGTCCTCGCGTTGAAACAGCATGAAAATGACATAGACGAGGACGATGGAGCCCGAGAGCAGCACGTGGATGACGGAGCCGAGGATCCGGCGAACGACTGTGAGAGGGGAGAACGTGTTGCCGCGGATCTCAACGGGAACGGGTTTTTCCTGCCCGGGCTCGGTCGGGGGCGGCATGGCGGGAGTGAGGGATTCGCTGAGGTCATGAATGGCGCTGGAGAGGCGGTTGATCGTGCCGGTGCTGGAATCGCGCACCGAATGCATCTTGGCCCGGATGTTCTGCTGGTATTCCGGCATCTTTTGCGCCAGATCGGCCAGTTGCACGAACATCAACACTCCAATGACCAGGGTGGCGACGAACGTGAGAGCGATCACGATGAGCACGGCGGGGATGCGCGGGATTCCCCATCGGCGGAACCGAATGACAAGCGGAGCGAGGAGGAATGTGAACAGGACCGCCAGCGCGAACGGGATCAGGACAATGCGCCCGAAGTAAAGCCCCACGATCACCACGGCCACCGTGATCAGTGTCGTGCTGCGCGCGGGTGCTTTCGAAACGTTGTCAGGAGCCACGGATTCCGACCTGTTCCATGCAAGGGTGAGGCATGGGAAAGGATAGCTCAGCGGCAGCGGGTGTTCAGGGGGGCAAATACCTACGTAGGTAGGCGTCCTCGCCTGCGGGTTGTGCCGGTGTCCGCGCCGCCAGTTGCCGTGCGCCCTGGAGGATTGAAATTGCGCCGGGAATGACCACGCCATCGTGATGCGGCGGTGCATGCTGTCCGAGCCAGGACGGGGCGAGGACGCCCCTTGAACCCGCAGCCGGGGACGGCCGCGCTACGTGACGCGAGATGCGTGATGCTACGCGCGCTCCGAAGTTTACATCGTCGCCCCCACCGCGGGTCGCCCGCGTCAATCGTCAATCGCAAATTGGGTTTTGCTCCGCTCGCAAATCCTGTTTCAATCCGCGCTATGAAAGTTCTGGTTATCGGGTCGGGCGGGCGCGAGCATGCGCTGGTCTGGAGACTGGCGCAGTCGCCGCGAGTTTCCCGCATGTGGTGCGCCCCGGGGAACGCGGGCATTGCGCAGGAACGGTTGTCGAACGGCACACCCGTTGAGACGGCCGCCATTGGGGCCGAGAACCTCGACGGCCTGCTCGCGTTCGCGAAAGAAAAGCAGATCGATTTCACCGTCGTGGGGCCGGATAATCCGTTGGCGCTGGGCATTGTCAATCTGTTCCAAAGCCACGGGCTGCGGATCTGGGGGCCGAACCGGCGGGCGGCGCAGTTCGAGGCGTCGAAGGTATTCTCGCAGCAGTTCATGGAGAAGCACGGCATTCCGACGGCGCGGGCGGGAACGTTTGACGACGCGGGCCGGGCGCGCGCGTTTGCGGAGTCGTTAGGCGGCCGGTGCGCCGTGAAGGCCGACGGGCTGGCGCTGGGCAAGGGCGTGCTGATGTGCGGGAACACGGCGGAAGCGGCGCGCGCGATCGATGAGATCCTGGTGAACAAGGCGTTCGGCACCGCGGGCGCGAAAATCGTCATCCAGGAATTTCTCGAGGGCATGGAGGTCTCGTTGCATGCATTGTGCGACGGGAAAACAGCGAAGCTGTTTCCGGGGTCGCAGGATCATAAGCGGGCGCTGGACGGGGACCGCGGTTTGAACACGGGCGGGATGGGGACGTATTCGCCGGTGCCGTTCCTGACGGACGCGACGCTGGCGGAGGCGGAGCGGAAGATCATTGCTCCGTGGCTGCGCGGGTGCGCGGCGGAAGGGATTGATTTTCGCGGCATCCTGTATCCGGGGCTGATGCTGACGAAGGAAGGCCCGAAGGTGCTTGAGTTCAACGCGCGGTTTGGCGATCCGGAGACGCAGGTTTACCTGATGCGACTCGACAGCGATCTGCTTGAGCTGCTGCTGGCCAGCGCCGGAGGGAACCTGGGCGGCGTTGAGATCCGGTGGAAAAAGGAAGCGAGCGTGTGCGTCATCATGGCGAGCGAGGGGTATCCCGGCAGTTCGACCAAGGGCAAGGAGATCCGGGGGCTCGAGGACGCCGCGAAGCTGCCCGGCGTGAAGGTGTTTCATGCGGGGACGGCGTTGAAGGACGGCAAAGTGGTCACGAATGGAGGACGTGTGCTGGGGGTGACGGCCCTGGGCGCGGACCTGAAGTCGGCACAGGCGGCCGCGTATGCGGCGGTGGAACGGATTCAATTCGAAGGCGCCTGGTTCCGACGCGACATTGGGGCGAAAGCACTTTGAAAAAGCCTATGAAGATTTCTCGACGCGAATTCATGCGGACAACACTGGCCGGCGCGGCGGGTGTATCGCTGGGCGGTTGTGCCACGGGATCAAGTTCGTTGGTGCGCACGCCGCCGCCGGACGAGGACGGCTACAGGCTCTGGCTGCGGTACGCGAGCCCCGGGGCGGCGGCCCGCGGGTACGAGCGCGCGATGAGAAACATTCGTGTGGACGGCGCTTCTGCAACGTGCGGAGTGATCCGCAATGAGTTGCGCGCGGCCACAACGGCGATGTTCGGGCGCCCGGTGCCGCTGGACGAATCGGTGCAGGAGGGCTCCGTCATCATCGGCACTCCCCGAAGCTCGGAGTTGATTCGGGATTTGAACCTGGGCGCGGAGCTGGAGGGCGTGGGGAACGAAGGCTTCGTTCTGCGCTCGGCGCGTGTGGAGGGAAAATCCGTGACCGTGATTGCGGCGAATGAGGACATCGGGGCGTTGTACGGCGCGTTTCACCTGTTGCGCCTGATGCAAACGGCGCGTCCGATTGCGAGGCTGAACGTCGTGGAGCGTCCGGCGGTTCAACTCCGCCTGATGAACCATTGGGACAATTTGAACGGAACGATCGAGCGCGGTTACGCCGGGCGTTCTCTCTGGCAATGGCGGGAGCTGCCGGACACGCTGAGTCCGCGCTACGTGGACTACGCGCGCGCGTGTTGTTCCATCGGGATCAATGGAGCCGTGATCAACAACGTCAACGCCGACGTGCGGATCCTGTCGGCCGAATACCTTCGGAAGGTGGCGGCGCTGGCGGACGTGTGGCGGCCGTTCGGCGTGCGCATGTATCTTTCGGCGAACTTCGCCGCGCCGGTGCGCCTGGGCGGATTGTCCACGGCGGACCCGCGGGACCCGGCCGTGGCGGACTGGTGGAAAGCGAAGGCGGACGAGATCTACGCGCTCATTCCGGACTTCGGCGGTTTCCTGGTGAAGGCGAATTCGGAAGGGCAGCCCGGGCCGAAGACGTACGGCCGCACGCACGCGGAAGGGGCGAACCTGCTGGCGGACGCGCTGGCGCCGCACAAGGGCGTCGTCATGTGGCGCGCGTTTGTCTATGACGAGGACGTGGACCCGGACCGCGCGAAGCGGGCGTATCTGGAATTCACGCGATTGGATGGCCAGTTTCGGCCGAACGTGGCGGTGCAGGTGAAGAACGGCGCTATTGATTTCCAGCCGCGCGAACCGTTCCACCCGCTGTTCGGCGCGATGAAGGAGACGCCGGTGATTGCGGAGATCCAGGCCACGCAGGAGTACACGGGCCAGGCAAAGCACCTCGTCTATCTCGGGACGATGTGGAAGGAGTTTCTCGACTCCGACACGCACGCGAAGGGAGAAGGATCCACGGTGGCGAACGTGCTCGCGGGCCGGGTGCATCCCAGCCGCATCACGGGGATTGTTTCCGTCACGAACCCCGGTCTCGACACCAACTGGTGCGGACATCACTTCTCGCAATCGAACTGGTACGCGTTCGGGCGGCTGGCCTGGAACCCCGAGCTGACGGCCGAAGCGGTTGCGGAGGAATGGACGCGCATGACGTTCATGAACGACGACCGCGCGGTGGCAACGATCCGCAGGATGATGATATCGTCGCATGAAAGCTTCGTGAACTACACGATGCCGCTGGGGTTGCATCATTTGATCGGTGGCGATCATTACGCGCCAATGCCGTGGAACAATCGCGCGCCGCGGGAGGACTGGACCGCGACGTATTACCATCAGGCGTCGGAGGAGGGGATTGGATTTGATCGGACGCGAAAGGGGAATCGCGCGGTGGAACAATACTTTCCGCCCGTGTGCGATTTGTTTGACGATCTGAAGAGCTGTCCCGAGAAGTTCCTGCTGTGGTTTCATCGATGCCGGTGGGATTACCGGGTGAAGTCGGGGAGAACGCTCTGGGAGGAGTTGTGCGTGAAGTATTACGAGGGGGCGGCGCAGGCGGCGGCGTTGCGGGAGACGTGGCAATCGCTGGCGGGGAAAATTGACGCACGACGGCACCGGGAAGTGGACGAGCGACTGGCGATCCAGGTGGCCGACGCGGCAAAGTGGCGGGACCAGATCCTGGAATACTTCGGCCAATTCAGCAAACGCCCGATCCCTTCGGATTTACGATTGACGATTGACGATTGACGCGGGGGTGGTGTGGATCGCATGCGGTGGGACAGCGATGAGCAGCGCCTGCACCCTGGGGGCACTCAGAGAATGCCGCGCCGGAGCGCGCCTGTCCTCAGGCGCAGCGCGTGGACGAAGCGTGGGTCTGCGAATTCCGCACGTGTGCCAACGGAACATTTGAATCCCCTTGGCATCCCATACAACGCCTGCACCGGGGGGTGTTCAGAGAATGCCGCACCGGAGCGCGCCTGTCCTCAGGCGCAGCACGTGGACGAAGCGCGGGTCTGCGAATTCCGCACGTGTACCAACGGAACACTTGAATCCCCTTGGCATCCCATGCAACGCCTGCACCCGGGGGTGCCCAGAGAATGCCGCGCTTCCGGAGCGCGCCTGTCCTCAGGCGCAGCACGTGGACGAAGCGCGGGTCTGCGAGTTCTGCACGTGTACCAACGGAACATTTGAATCCCTTTGGCATCCCATGCAACGCCTGCACCCTGGGGTGTTCAGAGAATGCCGCGCTTCCGGAGCGCGCCTGTCCTCAGGCGCAGCACGTGGACGAAGCGCGGGTCTGCGAGTTCTGCACGTGTACCAACGGAACATTTGAATCCCTTTGGCATCCCATGCAA
>Ga0209508_1000459_pt1 | contig 42407 bp, 45 predicted proteins | sample AD_UKC129_MetaG_FD_184427 | JGI IMG/M metagenome (GOLD analysis project Ga0209508, IMG submission 184427) | Active sludge microbial communities of municipal wastewater-treating anaerobic digesters from Canada - AD_UKC129_MetaG (SPAdes) (version 2) | ecosystem: Engineered > Bioreactor > Anaerobic... | reverse complement strand
AAGGAAATTCTAATTTCAAAATTGAAAATTGCTATTCTCAATCCGTTATCAATATGACTTCTGCTACTGCAGTTGGTGGATTTGTGGGATTAGACCAATGCACTCAAGCTTCTGGCAATAAATACTATTCTAACTGCTATGCTAATACCGTAATGCTTGGCGAAGGAACCAAGAAGGGTTTCTGTGGTGCAAGAGTTGAGGATTGCACCTCTACTCAGACGGGTTGTGTCTGGAATAAAGAATTAAGTGGAGTTGATACGGATACTCTACCAGATACAGTTGGATACCCTGATAAAGAGATGAGATTGGAAGTCACATTTACGGGATTAAGTTGGAGTAAGGATATCTGGTGTTTAATAGATGAATCATATCCATATCTTAAATGGGAAAAATAAAATGGAAATAAATCTTACTCAAATAATCAGTTGGTTAGTAAGCGTGTTTCTGGCTTGGTTTACTGCATTTATGAAAATAAGCCACGCTCAGGGAAAACAAGATGAAACTTTAAACAATCTTAATAAAGAAATCTGTAGATTAAATGAAACGCTGAAAGTTCAGGAAAATCTATTTGTGCGAAAAGATATATTTGATACTAAGCTGGAAGAGATAAGTAAGGACATATCCGATATACGGGCGATGGACATATCGGTAAGATTGACTAAGATAGAAACTCAGCTTAGCCAAATCCAAGAAAGCATAGAGGAACTGAAATATTTTAACAATAAAAGAGAACGGCGTCAAAAGTCCACTTAACCAGAAATTTTTTAAGGTATGAAATAAATAAAAGAAGTATAGTTTATGCGGTCAAGCAAGAAAATTAAAATTAGGCACCAATTTGGGGCTCAGGATTGAAATGGGGTTATAAATGAGATTATCCGATAAAAAATTACTGGATTTGGCGAATGAGATTACGGATTACTTTGTGAAGTTGGTAGAATTTGAGAATCGGGATGATATAGAGATAAGAATTGAGGATAGTATAGAAGATACGGAAGATGAAGGTGCTACTTATATTACTACCTCGCACGGTTATTGTGCTATAATATTAACAAATCAGAAAGAGTTTGATGAAAAGCAAAGGTTAAGATTAATATTTCACGAACTTACTCACGCTATCTTGAGGGAATACTTAATTTTCTATGAAACTTTCATTGGCACTGAAGATGAAGAAAGTATATCACGGCGGGTGTTTGAACAGACCAATGAGAAAGTTGTAAAGAGAGTGGCTAAGCTTTTGGAATATATATGGGAAAATAAAAATAAGGAAGGAATACATTGAATAATTTTAGTGTAGATATTTGGCGCAGAGCGATAGCACTAAAGAAAAAAGCGGATGAACAAGGTGAGAGTTTAGGAAGGCAAAAATTGATGGAATTGCTGGATATAACTGAGCCATTAGCACGCTGTATAGTTTTTGCCTTGACTTATAGAGATATACTTAATTGCAGTAGCACTTCCTATCCTGTAGAGACAGATACGACTGAGTTATTATTTGGTGATGTGCATATTCCATTTCAGAATAAGGCTTCAGTAGAAGTAATGCTTGATTATGCCAAAGAGATTAAACCTGATATAATATCTATAATGGGTGATTTGCAGGACTGTTATCAAATAAGCACCTTTAATACAAACCCTATTCGTGGCAAAAGATTATTTGACGAGATAAAGGAAGGACGGAATTTTCTATATAATTTAAGAGAAATGTTTCCTGAAGCACGGATAATCTTTTATCGTGGAAATCACGAGGAAAGAATAGAAAGATATATATTTGACAGGGCACCACAATTAGCGGAACTGGTAGCAGGACTATTAATTGACAAGCTGGAGCTGAAACAATTAAATATAGAATATATAACTGAGCCATTTGCAATTGGCAAGTTATGGCATCTACACGGACACGAGAAACCATCTGGAAGTTATAATCCTGAGTATATTTGTAATGTATTTAGTCAATATATAGGAGACCACTTTGTTGTTTTTCACTTTCATCGCACGCAGAGTAAAACATTTAAGAGAATAGGAAATAGGTTTTGGAATACCTATAGTGTAGGTTGTCTTTGTGGAGATTTGGATTATGCCAGACTGAATAAATGGCAAAACGGATTTGGTGTAGCAAGATACGATAGTGAAGGAAATTTTACTTTTGATAATAAGACTATTTTAAATGGAGTAATATATTGATGAATTATAATAAGAAAACAAAGAAAGCTATTAAAGAAAGCTATAGAAACTATCTACATAGATTTGACAATACAGAAGAATTCTTTTATAGTTTAAGTGGTGGAACTAAAATAAAGTTAACAAATACTTGGAAGCACGCTTTGGTCGGCTTAATAATAGGTATAATATGTGCTATATTTATTATGCTATTTGATGTAGAAGAACTTATATGGTTTTTGGCTTGGTCTTTTACTTTAGCTACGATAATCTGGGAAAACAATCAAAGATTAAATAGCAAAAGAAAGTGGAATTGGATAGATGCCATATTTGATTTCATAGCTGGTAATGGTGCATTCTATCTGGTTTACTTTGCCATATTAAAAGTTTTCTACATATAGAAAATCTTTTTTTAAGTTTGGGCCTTAACTCATAATATAAATATTCTTATTTTAAGTTTGAGGCTGGACTTAAAATATAATCCAAAAATATTATAATAAAATTGGATTTCATTCCTTAAATATTATAATTTTATAGGAGTTTAAAATGAAATTATCAAAGAATTTAGATAGTAAAGAAATTGAGTGCAAGTGCGGTTGTAGCTTAAATAAATTAGACAGCAAGACCGTAGAAATATTTCAGAAAGTGCGTGATTATTGCGGGTTTCCCATAATCATTAACTCTGGTTGTAGATGTTCTAAGCATAATAAAGCAGTTGGTGGAGTAGCGGATTCTGCGCATTTGCCTGATAAGAAAGGGATTTGCCACGCATTGGACTTAAACTATAACAATTCTCAGGAATTGTATAAGATGCTTAAGGGATTATTTAATGCGGGTTGCACTCGGATTGGCATAAACTTTCAGAAACACTTTGTCCACTTTGATACAGATAATACTAAGCCTCAGAATGTAGTATTTAAGTATTAAAAAACCCCGCCATAAAAAGCGGGGTTCTTGACTTGGAGGTTCAATTAGGAGGTCTGTCTTTGTTTAATTTTCTTCATTACTTCATTATTATATTGTATAAATCCCTGTTTAAATTCTTCGGTTATGGCTTCGTCTATGCCTAAATCTTTTGCTATTTTATCCGCCTGTTGTTCTCCTAAGCGATAATACATTTGCATCCATAATTTCTCACATACAATTTTATATGCGTCATCTCCAAATTTTTTACTTCTTCTTAAATAATCCTGCAAATGATTAGGATGTTTAGAGCAAAGCGGACATTTTATCCATACTGCAGGATAAATTGAATTGTAATTATTTGTTAAGTTCCTTCCTGCTGGATTATTTTTAAAGTATTCATAGGCATAAACATCTATCATACCCTCTCCATTGCAGAGTTGGCAATCAGTTCTGGTTTCTGGCTTATTCTCTTTTTTAAATATATCACGCATATAACACCTTCACTTTATCTTGGTCTTCAGGATGGACAATTGATTCTTTTAGGATTAGACCAGAATTATCATAACCCACCATTATGAAATTATACATAGGATGAATAGTAGAGGCAGAGCGGAACTTAATCCGCCCCGCTTCACGCTTGAAACCCTTTACTTCAACAAATGTAATTCTACAGTTAGGGATTATAACCCGAAAATCTGGAGTATAATTACAGCCCTTAGCTAAATTTAACTTTTCAGGTTCATAATCCCATCGTTCTATCTTGCCAGCAGATTTTAGCGCATCCAGATACATTGCATACTGCATCTCCGCCTTACTCTTCATTTCATAGTTTCTGTAATACAGCTTATCCTTATAGGTATTGTTTCTGATTTTTATTCCAGAATGCGCATACTTCTTCATCTCTCGTTTATCTCCAAAGTTTTATCTATTAGAGACAACTCATCAACAGAATTAGTCAGCATAACCCGAGACTTCAGATTATCCTTATCATCTTTAGTCATATTGCTGGTATTTATTCTTTCCAGTAATTTATTCTTTAGTGCGGTTATATCAATATCTGGATTAGTAACAGGCTTTTCTTCTGGTTCTTCTTGTGGTGCCTGCTTGGATTTTGGAATTACTTTTTCTGATTTCTTTTCTGGTTCTGGTTTAGGTTCTTCTTCAACGGGTGCGTTGAGAAATTCTGGATAAGAAACTGGCAGACTTTCAAAGTCTTCTTTTGACTTTATCTCACCCACCGCATATCTTACACTCTCATCGTTTATTAACGCACTTGCAATTTCTACACTCTTAGGCATATACTTGAGGACTTTCTTTATTACAGTTTTTTTAGCCATATCCTCGTATGCTGTATCCCACGGACTGATTGATTTAGTTTTGGATTTAGAGTATCGTTCTTTGTGCTGGTCTACTTCTTTTTTACTCATTATGGCAAAATTTGTAGCACCTGTAGAAAGTTTGGCTACAGCATAATACAATATAGGTTCGCCTCTATCATTAAAGTTTGGTTCGTGTATTATTTTCCTGTCTGTTCCCAAATTAACTTGAAACTTATCATTGCTATAAACCGTTTCTGCATAAAGTTCTGCGGCAAGTGGATGACGATAGAAGAGTTCTATTAACCCTTTATACCCAAACTGGAATTGTGCTAAGTAGCAATTATTCTTTGAACTCCAGTAAGGGATTATGTAATATTGTTCAAGAGTTATGTCTAAGTTCAATTGTGCACCAAGCATCAATGCGCCTATGAGAGATGTAGCCTCGCAATTCTGTAGCATTGGATTTCTTCTCACTTCTGTTATGGCAACCCTTACAAATCTTTCCGCAAGTGCGGGATTGCCTAAAGCCATCAGAAATTGTGATTGGGATTTTCTTATTAACCCTATAACGGTTTCTTGTTTTTGTGCTATTTCATTTGCCATTTTTACCTCCTTATGGCTTATAAAATAAAAGATATGCGTCTTGTCTATTTAGGTATATATTTAGGTTTTTGTCATAATACCAGACATAGCCCGTATCATCGCAATAGTCAAAAGAATCATAGTATTTCATCAGCGTGCACAGCGTGGCAAAAGTTATGGTAAATCGGTCATAATCATAAGTATTTAACATACAGACTACTCTATCAAGTTTTCCTTTTTGATATTTCAGTCTTACTGCAACGATTGCATTATGGACATCTGTATTAAAATAAGTTTCAATCTCTTCTTTCTTATTATAATTATCATAGAAGAAGCCATAGTTTGCCATCAAGCCAGCACATTTCTCTCTACTATATCCCCATTCTAAGCCAAATAATATTTGAGCGAATAGTCCTGCTACTAATAATGACAGGATGATTGTTATGATTATCTTTTTCATCGGTCTTTCCTCACATCCACCCTAAATCTCATCTTTTCTATACAATTAACTCCATAGTATTTTTCCAGAATTGCGACAGTTTTAATGACGCTGGTCATATCAAATTTATCGGGTTGCAGTTCTATGTAGTCAATTATGTTTAAATCATCCCGATTATCAATAGACAGCTTACCTATATATTGATTATCTTTATAAAGATACATCGTTGGCAATTGCCATTCACTAAAGACATTGAAAATTTGACTTGTAAGTGCATTTCCCGTCATTTCTGCACCAGTTTCGGAAAATTGCCACTCATCATTTTCTTTCCAGTAATACCCGATATTTAGGTCTTTTGCTGTTATTGCGCTGGCAATATGTTCTGCTTCACATACTCCAGCTTGCGTTAAGTCAATCAGGATATTCCCGATTTTGATTAAGTTTTCGTTAATCATTTTTCCTCCTTAATTTCTCTTATATCCAGCTTGTAATATCCCGCTGGTATTTTATATTTTTCTTTGTCAATGTTGTTTTCCTTGCACAAGGCATCTATATCATACTTGTTTTGTAGGATATATTTATAGGACGCCTTATATCTCGTTCCAATTTGTTCTTGATTTTTGCCCAGTAGTATCTGTATCGCCTTTTTAATTTCATCTCGGCTTTGTTCAAGCGGTCTGATTTGTTTTGTTATTTCCAAATATCTTTCAATTAACTGTTCTATCTGAGGTTCCATATTGTAGTTTACAGAATATTCTGGCACTGCTTCCAGTTCTGGTTCTATATCTTCCACTACCATTCTATGAAACTCCTCTTCCGCTTTCCAGAGCGCAGTTATAAGTTCTTCATCTCTGTAAATAGTATGCTGAACTAACTTCTGCCCGCCCACAAGGCAAGCCACTGTTGCAGACTTAGCTTTTGTTAAGCCAAAGTAATGCACCACTTGCCACAGATAATATTCAGGCACTCCGTGTAGCCACTCATCCAGAGAATATTCGGAAGTAGTTTTAGCCTCTATAAATTCATCATCATTAAGATAGTAGTCAATATATCCTACTCTATAGCCTTCTCTGAGTTCATAGTTATGCTGTTTTTCGTTAAATTCCAGTCCCCTATCTTCCAGAATATCTGTTATTATAATAGTTTCAAGTTTTCTGCCCCACTTAACCTTTTCGTTGTCGGATAAGTCAGGCTTAGGTCTTCTTCCCGTTTTAATTTGCCAAAGTTCCAGAATGTTCTGAAATCTATTGGCATTCATAATTGTAGCAGCATCAGTTCCGCCTATGTTTTCGTTAATCATTTTCTCTCCTTTGTTTCTTCTCTTTCTATAGTAGAAATTCTATATTCCTCAGGAATATCATATTCATTACTCAAATAATCCATTATGATTTCGGGGATATATAATCCACATTCTCTTTCTTCATTGATTTCTTTTTCCAGCTCGTCTATCAGGTTTTTTGTTTTTACTATTGTATAGCAGAAAGGACAGTATAAAAGAGTTTCCTTATCATTTTTCTTGTATTCAAACAAATCACCCCTTTCTCCGCAAAGTTCACAATCGGCATCGCTATCCAGTTTTTCACCACAGCCTGGACAGTATCCGCCTTCAAACTCATCTTGTTCATCTCGTCCCACGCCTTCCCAAATTTGATAGATAAGCGAATAATCATAATACTGGTGACAGCGCCAGCAATACCCGCCCTCGCTATCAATAGATTCGGTTAGTTCAAATACGCTTGGCATTTTATTCCTCCTTATTATTATTGTTCCAAACATTATGTTTGTAATCATTCTATTTTGTTTGCATAATTAAATAACGATAGATACCATTTTCATTTTTTTCAATGTTTAGTTTGAACTTTTTGGCAATCTTTTTTAATGGCTTGTATAAACCTTTTTTATTCATTTCATTCTCCTTCTATGTATTTTCTTATTTGAAATAAGGCATTTTTAATCTTTTCTGGTAAGTAAATATTATCGTCCAAGAAATAATCTAAAGGAGCACTAAGAAATTCTACTCTCTCTACTATAGGTTCTTTTGTTATTGTGAGGTAAAAGGATATTTCTTTAGTTCTTTCCAGATATTCACCCATTATGTCAGATTTACCTCTATCTTTGACTTCCAATAACTCTTCTGCAGTTAAGTCATAATAGAAGTTATATACAGTATCTAATTGACCATAGATATTTGTTTCTTCTTGATAGATTTTATTAAGCATTTTGTTCCTCCAGTATTTGTTTGGTTTGGGTTATAATCTTTTCAAACTTGGGATATACCTGTTGAAGCGCCTTGATTATTTTCAGCCCTTTTATATCATCATTTGGTATATTGATAATGCGGGTTTGTATGCTTATATTTTCATAGTTTTCATTATTGGCACCAAGATAAGCCTCAAGTTCTATTTCTGTCATAAATTCTCCTATTGTAATTTCAATAGTTACTATGTTGTTTTTTTGTACAATTATTTCTGCCGTAATCGTATCTTCGTTTATTCTTGGGGGTCTCAATATTGTCTTGTCTCTTAAGAAATCTTTCAGGAATGCCAAGATTTCTTGCTGTAATTCTTTATATGATTTCATTTTTTGCCTCCTCATTTATATTTATTTTTGATTTTTGAGTCATTAAAATAGCAAGACCAAGATTATCTAATATGTCTTTTTTATTTTTAAATCCCATTATAATAAAGTTATTTGCAAATTTGCTATCGGGGATGGTAATAATGGCTCTGGTATTTTCTATAGACCATCTATTATTTTTAGTTTTAATAAATAACCTTAAATTTACTTCTAAATCATTTCCTTCTAATAACATTGATAAAGTGTTATAATCACTTGATATAGAGTGTAAAATATTTGCTTTTTTAATTGATAATTTATATTTATCTAATATGGGTTGTAGAAATTTGATTATTTGGTCTTCAAGCATTTTAATCTCCTAAAATACAAAGCCAGGGACTGAAATAATTTGTCCTTGTTCATTTCTAACCGCTTCTGGATGACCTGTTGCTGGTGCTATAAGGTCATTTCTTCCTATTCTTTCTCCTGCCTCTAATACCATTGCGGATACTATATAAAGGACATTTTCTTCTGGTTCAGGTAATCCTTCAATATCTCCATACTCTACTTTGTAAACATAGATTTCATCTTGTAGTAGTTCTGGAGAAGTTACATTGGTAAACTTAGCAGAAACTCTCGCTATTGTTCCAGATGGAGGGAATGTTTTCCCGTTGTTTAGTTTAATAGTATGTGGAGTTAAGTTAATTATGTCTATCATTTTTACCTCCTTAAGGCAATCTTATTATGTTTATCAAATTTTTTAATTCTTTCAAATTATCCCTTAACATATCATTAACAAAGTCTATGCTGTTTATAATTTGTTCTAATTGGCAATGTATACAGATTTTCTTGCCTCCAAATTCCCAGATTTCTCGCACTTGCTGACACTTGGGACATTTATAGGTTTTCATCTTTTTCTCCTTCATTGTTATCAATCTTTTCTATATATTTCTGTATTCTAAAGTTTTTTATCTCTGATTTATCCATTATCTCTCCAGTTAGCAGAGTAGTTTCCATTACTTCTAAGCCTTCAATATTACCCACTTTAAAGATTTGTTTTAATATGATTATCAGTATTCTATAATCAATTTCAGGTATTGGTTTGGCTATTTCTAATATAAATCTTACTTTTTCTCTTTCTTGTATTTCATCATAATTTGAAGAATTATAGCTGTCTGGATTATGTAATAGTTCGCTATAGGTTCCATAATCTATTATACAGTTTTGGTATAATGCGTTGATAAGGTCATTGAAATTCATTTCTTTCTCCTTTTTATTTGTCTATAAAGTTCTTTTATTTCTCTGTGTTTTGCGGGGTTATATTCTTCTATTGCGTGTCCCCGCTTAAATGCCTCATAATTGCTTTGCGGGTCATCAATACCGTGAAGCTCTCTGCTTTCACGGTCGTAATCTGTAATGGTTCTCCACGCATAGTAAGAGGCAAATTCCTTAGAATAGAAAAGTTTCACTCCTCTGTCTTCCCACCACTTTCTTTCTGTTTTCAGGAAGTCAATTAACTGGTATCGCTTTAATGCTCGGGTCATCTTAATCAGTTCCATCGTTGTTCCTCCTTAGTTCTTGTTAAATTTATATTGTTCAAGCTGTTCTATTCTTGTTAATATCATATTTGCGTCTTGGTCATAGTATACAATGTCATTCTTGAACTTATATGCTGATAGTTTAGTGGCTATCTCCAAAAGATATTCCATTTGGTTATGTTCATCTTTCTCTTTTAGTTTTACTTCAATCGCTTTCAATAACTGTTTCTTTTCCAGTTTTGATACCAAGACATTTGGACGCAATCTAACTAATTCATCGTTGGGATTTGGCAAAAGCTTTTTACAGGCTTTTGTCTGCACCCAATTGTTTATTATCGCACGGTAATGCGATTTGTGGTATTTAGCTTTGGTCGGCTTGTTCATCCGCCATTCACCGTATATTAAAATCATCTCTTCTGCAAATTCCGTGCCATAATTTGCTATAAGCTTAAGCAAATCTTCATCACTCAAGATTAAGTCAAAGTTATTATCTTCAATCACTTGCCTCAACTTTAGTATCCTTAAATCAAGAACTTCTTCCTTTTTCTCGTCTAAGTCTATGGGCTGTATGATTTTATAACTCATAAACTCAAGGTTAGGACGGAAATAAAGGGTTAAGCCTGTTTCTGGTATAGTGATTCTAAGGATTTCTTTACCCTGTATAACGATTATGGTTTCTGTGCAGGGAATGTTATAATAGGAATTGATAAATCTGAAAACATCGGCTTGTGGAGAGAGACTTCCTTTGCTAAATTTCCAGATACCAGCAGTTATGGGTGGTGGAGTAATATGAAAGAACTCCAGAATTTTAAATATTATTTGATGTGCGGGGTGTTCGGTATTAATAATCTCAGTTAGTTCTTGCATCTTTTCTATAATTGTCATTGCAATGCTCCGATGGCTAAAAATGTGTTTGATATTTTTTCTCTAATTTTCATCTTCATTGTTCCCCAACCAGAATTGTTCAATTTTTCTTATGTTTTCTTTTTTATCTATCATATAGGGATTACCATATTCTTCTTCAATTTTTAGGTTATCTATTTCGTCATTCCGTATGTACCCTGTAAATATAAGTGTGCGAGGTATAACCATCATAGTTCGGTCTGTATGATATTTCTCGTTTCTTTGGGGATAAACATTGTATTTTAGCTTCAAATAAAAATCGCATATACCAAGCCATTTGGTTTTTATATTTATTTTACAGATTTGTTCAATCTTGGTCTGGGCATTTTCAATTGTGCCTTCATAATAAAATGATTCTTCTTTTTCCCAATCAGTAATAGAAACATACAAATGACCATCAATTAAATCGTTATGAATAAGAGTGTCCAAAAAATCTATAAATTTCATTTTGACCTCCTTGCATATTGTCATACGGATATTATAATCGGAAAACCAGAAAAAGCAAATCATTTTTTAAGAAATTTTAAATTATTTTTTCTACAATATTTTGGTCAAAATCTTTTTTACCAAATGTCATACTAAAATAGTAGGAATTTCATAGAAGCCAAATTTTAAGGCTTTGTTCTTGGGGTAATATTCTTATTGTCAACTCTATTATTTCATACATCAGCAAATAAATTTGAGCCCCTTTTAGGCAAATTTAATTGCATATGTCTACCCCGTTTTCCTGATAATTTTCTTTTTAGCTTAAAAATATGATTTCCTTTCTGAGCCCCAAATAATGCCGAATTTTTAATTTTCTCTGATTTTTAATATAGTTTATGCACCCAGATATAAAACGCCTCGTATTTTTAATTTTTGACCCCAAATTTTTAAAATCTATCTTCACTATCCACCCAAATTTTTCAAACCCCAGAAAATCACCTAAAACTCTATTTTTAAATTTTTATTGTAATCTATTCTCTTTCAATTGATTAAGCCAGAATTTTCACTTAAAACCTGAATTTTTCTCGCCCTCCTGTGCGCATAATTGTATATATATTATATAAGCTATCGTGTAAGTATAATATTAACCCCCGAAATTTTCCTGTACCAGCCCTTGCCCAAAACTTCGCTCAAATTTTCTTCTCTTTTTATGCCTTTCTCTTTAGTATTTCTCTTTATCTAATACTTATTCCTTAGCTTTTTCTCTTCTTGTAATATAAAAGCTTTATGCTTTTTAATATTATTTATATTTTATATATTATATGCTTCTTGATTAATCTCTTTATTTCTTTTCTTTGCTTCTTTCTTTTCTTTTTTCTCTATCAAACTTCTTCACGGCATTTTTTGACCAATTTTTGAGTGGGGTTAAATCATTTAAAATCATTGAATTAAGCTAATGACTTAACAATTTACTTTAACTTAATTGGCTTAACTTATTCTTAAATAACATATTTGCATCCATTGAAAATTTTTCTCGCTTGCAAAATCGTTAATTTGATATATTAACTTACTCAAACTCAATTGTTTAAACCTATAATCTTAAAGTAAATTTAACTTTCTTCAACTATCTCCTTCCAAATCAATGACTTAACAAACCTCATAAAACGACATCTTCCAAATCGCCTTTCCAGAAACCCTATGTATATTATTGTGCATACTATATTTATGACAAGACTATTTAATTAAAAGCCATCTAAAAAATTTGATAATTAAAAATCAAAAGTGGCATATATGCTTTATAAAAATTGAAAACCGTGTTTATAGCTGTTCAAGGCAACAGTTCTCACCAAAATTTTTTCTGCGCCTTTATAGCTCAGTTTTCCAGTTCAGAAACCACCAAATTTTTTGGTATAAGTAAAAAACATTTTGACTATCATATTTGATTTAAACCTGAACTCAGAAGAAAAGTTGAATAAACAGAAAGATTGATAAAAACAAATAAATTGTCTTCATAATTGTGGAAAAAAATCAACAAACTGTGGAAAATTTTCAACAACCTATTTAAACTCTTCTTATAAAAAAAATTAAAATTACTAAATGCCTCAAACCCTCTCCAGTAAACGATTTATGAGCTGTTGCAAAAAAAAATCAAAAAAAAGTGAAAAAAATTGAAGATTTTTCTTGACATATAGACAAATTCAATTATATTGTATAATGTAAGATTGAAAACTTAGGAGGTTATAATGAAAACAAAGAAGGTTCGTTCAAGTGTTGACGCTGAGTTTCTTCAAACTGAAGAAGCCCGCATTATCAATTCTGTATTACCACCCTTCAATTTAACTTATGAAGGATTAGAGTATCAAGAATTTTCCCCCGTTGAAGGGGAAGAAGACAATTGGTGGGATAGCTATATTTGTCCCACCTCAAGAAAAAATAGGAGGTCAAGATGAAACAGCAATTATTTCAGCAACTCTCGGAACAAATCAAACAATATTTAATAAGTAAAGGACTTATATTCGTGAAGCAAGTAGTAGATGTGGCTGAACAATATTATAAGTTCTATTTTATTTATGAAAACAATTTAATTGAAATTGGGTCTATTGTCTTATTTGACGATAGCATTAACCTATTTTTTGAGTATTATGAATGGAGAAATGAAGGAAGAAGACAAAAAAGTCCACAAATTGAGAAATTAACCCCGTCAATACAATTTCATATATTCCACATTGAAGCAGAATTTGAAAAAGTAAAGCCTGAGCTTGATAGAGGGCTTGAATGTTTTAAAAAATTGCTTGAGGTCTATCATAATGAGTATGGAGGTGTATAATGAAAACCCTACACGAAATTTTTAGGGAATTAGGAATATGCTGGTCAGATGACTTCTATGACAAAATGGCTGAAAATTGGGATGATTGCCACGATGCTATTTTTGTCTACAATACAGAAACAGAAAAAGCCAGATTTGGAAGAATTCCTAAATGTAACTGGTTTTTGTCTGATAACGAAGTCTTAATTGCAAGAATGAGTAAACCATCCGAATATTCTTATGATTTTGATGACTTTTTTTCTGAAGAAGAATTAGAAGAAATTAGAGATAATTTTGATGGAGATTGGAGTGAATGGTTAAGTCAACATACTAATTATACTCTTGAAGAAAGGATTAATGATACAGCTAAATGTTATTTAGAAAATAATTGGTATCAATTCTATAATGAAATGGAGGAAAAATTGATGGAAGGGCAAGGAGGCTTATAATGAGTAGAGTAGAAATACCAGATAGACTAAGTTTATATTACCTGCTTGAGGCGGATAGAAAAGAAGAATTTTACAATATGATTGCAGGAGAAATTGCAATCTATGGATTGAACAATTATTACCTTAATATGCTTCAAACAGCAAGTAAAAAGTGGAGTAAGGAGGTGTCAAATGACTGAAAAATTGGAAAAAATAGAAAAAATATTGACTATTATTTATATTGCTGGTATGTTGGATGTTTGCATAGTTCCCTGGATAGGTATGGCAATCAACGATAATAAAATATCAAAAATAGTAACAAGCATTGGTTTGGCTGGTGCTGTTGCAATTACAGTTTCAATGTTTTTAGGATTAATATTAATGATAATAAAAGATAAATTAAGAAAGTAAATAACTCAATCAATCATTTACCCCCTTGCCGTGTGTGAGGGGGATTTTTTTATCCCTGTTTGGCAAGTTTATGATAATTGATAAAGAAATATTTTTATGACAAGTAAACTGATGCAGGCAAGTATTGTCAACTTATCGTCAATTTGCGTCAACTGCTTAAGCTTAACCCTACAAGTCAAGCCTTCCAAATTGATATTTTTTCAAGTTTCTTAAGCTGGATGCCGTTTCTGAAGCGCTGTCTCTACAAGTTTCTGGATGGCAAGTTTACAGATTGATGTTTCCAGATTGATGGATTTTCTAATTTCCAAGTTTCCGATTTGATGGATGAGAGAAGACCCAGTCTTCGAGGCTGGCGGGCGGAAATTTTATGACATCTCCAGCGGCGTAAAATTAGGTAATTGAAATGAAAATTTTGGTTCGGGATTATAGCTGAGCAAAAATGGTATGATTTTAATTTGACAAATGAGTTTTTTGGATTATATTGTGATTATGATGAACCTTCTTTATTCAAAAGCTATGACCTCCGAGCAAGCGGTGGAGATGTCACCCGATGTCTCTGCCGTTTTTTTATATGGGGTAAATTTAGGATTTTTGAGTATATAGGAGTAAAAATCAATATTTAAGGGAATTAAAAAGATATGGAAACAGAGTTAAAGCCAGTGAAAGTAGGACAAGATAAAGCGAGTGTAGAGAAGATATTGGAGAATGTAGAGGAAGGAGTAAATGATTTTTTAGTGATAAGATACATAACAGCGATATTGAAGTTGTATAAAGGTGATGAGGGTAAGGCTATAGAGGATTGTTCAAAGACTTTAAAGATAAAGAAGGATAAAGTCAAAGCAGTTTGGGAAGCGAGATATGGTATAATTAAGCATAATGAGGTTTTATTTCAATTAAGTGGCGATGTAATAAAGCGGAAAATACGGGTTTTGTATGATAGATTATTAAATACATTGCTGGATAGAGATTTCAGTCAAGAGAGTGTAAAAGTAATACTTGAAGCATTAAGAACTATAGCACAGATAGAGGCGAGAGATAGTTTAACTGATAGTATGGCTTCACCGAGAGATGTTTTAGAGAAAGATGGACAAGGAAATGTAGTGAGTATAACCCGAGATAAGTGCGTGATATTAGTTCCTATGCCGAATAGTGCGCAAAGACAGACTATAGAATTGAGTGATGGCACACTTATCAATGATGATATAATGGATACAGAGACAAAACGGGAGATGGAAGAGGTTCACGCTAAGACTATAGAGGCGCAAAAGAAGTATGAAGATACTCCAACGGATGTAATAGAAGAAGTGAAAGAGATAGAGCATAGAGTAATGGGACGCAAAGCCAAGAAGAAGGCGGGAGAGCAAGATGAGTCTGATTGATTTACCTGATAGTGATAAAAATGCCTATACTGAGGATGGAGTTCAGCAGATACTGTTTTCTCCTTTCCCTAAGCAGGCAATGTTTTTAGCCAGTGAAGCAGATGAGGTTTTGTTTGGTGGAGCGAGAGGTTCGGGTAAAACTCAGGCTTTAATCATAGATGCGGCATTAAAACCAAGAAAGTGGCATTATGAAGGTAATCAATTGGATATGAAGCCTGTAGTAGATAAATATAGTATAGATTATCCTGAGTATAGAGCGATAATTATAAGGCGCAGATATGACGATTTAATCAAGAATTTCATACCTGAAGCGCAGAAAATATATAGTAAATTAGGTGCGGTTTGGCGAGAAAAGCCTAAATCTTTCACTTTTCCGAGTGGAGCTAAGATTTTTATGGCATATTGTGATTGTAGGGCGGATGTAGATAAATATATTGGTGGTAATTATCATTATTTAGGTGTAGAAGAGTTAAATCAGTTTCCTGAGAGCTGGATACGAGATTTGGGTGGTTCAGTTCGGTCAGTTAATCCTGAGCTGAAACCTTATAAGAGATACACAACAAATCCAGGTGGCGTGGGTCATCTATGGATAAAGCGCAAATTTATTGATAAATGTCCTCCGAAAATAGGAAAAGAGCATTATGAAGAGAAATTTAATTTAAGTTGGAATGAGTTAATTCCTTCTCCTCCAGTTCAAGATGAGGAAGGTAATACTATACAATATATACCCGCTTTAGTGTTTGAAAATCCTGTTTTGGTTAAGCAAGACCCGAGATATGTGCGATATTTGAAGTCTTTAGATGAAACAAAGCGCAGAATGTGGCTGTTTGGTGATTGGGATGTTATGGGCGGTGCCTTTTTTGAAGAGTTTAGTGCATTTCATCATATTATAGATGCCAGAGATTTTAGTTTAGATACTTATACAGGTAGAGTTTATAGAGTGGTAGATTATGGCACGACCAATCCTTTTGCAGTGGCATTCTTTGTAGTGGATATAGACGGCTATGTCACGGTATTTGACGAGATATACGAGACAGGTTTAGTCCCGTCCGAGCAGGCAAGACGCATAAAAGAGAAAACAGCACGCTGGGGCTTAACTGAAGACGATATTTATGCTACTATCGTTGACCCGTCAATGAAGGTGAAAAGCCACGAATATCTTAATACCCTACACTCAAGTTTGGATATTTACATAGAAAATGGAATAGAACATATAGTTTTAGGTAATAATGATAGAGTTCAAGGCTGGGCTACTTTCCGAGAATATCTTAAGGTGCCTGAAGAAGGAAGACCTTATCTGGTTTTTACTTCAAACTGTAAAAATTGTATAGAAACCATACCATCATTAGTGCGTTCCGATAAAAACCCTGAGGATGTAAATACGGAAGGAGAAGACCACTTAGCCGATGCTTTGCGTTATGGCTTAATGTATATTGACCGTCCTCGTCCTCGTGCGAAAGAACCTGATGTCCCTGATTGGCAAAAGCGATTATTCGGTAAGAAACCCAAATCAAGCTTTACAATCAATAATGTATGGGCAGGATAAAGGATTGACAAGATTTAATAGTATAAAATCATAGGAAATAGGTATGATATGAGACAAGATGACTTAGTAAAAAATGTAATCAGCGTGTATCTGGATGGCACTAACAAGTGGAGTGAATCCAGAAAGAGGGCAGAAATTTGCTATAAATTTATGTTAAATGAACAGTGGAATAAAGAAGAAACTGAGAACTTTTTAGCACAAGGTATGCCTCCTATAGTTTATAATCTTATTTTACCACGAGTATTTAACCTTTTAGGCACAGAACAACTTAATCGCTCCTCTATCCAAATCAGACCTTACTATGAAAGTCAAAAAGAATTGGCGGGTATATTGACAGGCTTATTTAATAATCTATGGGAAAGTGAGAATGGCGAAGAAGAACTACAGCGTGCCTTCATAGATGGACTGATTATGCCTATCCCAGGCTGTGTCCAGATACGAGTAGAACCCGATGAAGCAGGATTTATGGATTATAAATTCCGTGCACTTAATCCCTATTCCGTCATATTTGACCCCTATTCTTCTCGTTATGACCTCAAGGATTGTCAATATGTAATAATGGAAAGCTGGCTGAGATTAGATGAGTTAATTGATACTTATGGTAATAAAGAAGAGTTTAGATTGGAAGGTTATGACAAGAAATGGTGGGAAAAGCTATCCGAAACGCTTAGCTCAACTATGAAAGAACTCTTTGGAGTGTCAAATATACAATCACAATTCTATGATAAAGAAAGAAATTTATATAAAGTATTGGAGATGCAAACCAGAACCAAAGAAAAGCGAGATTTATTTATTAACACCATTACCCAAGAATATGTAGTCTATCCCAAGAATAGTATAGAAGACCCTGCGTCTATGAATTTGATGTATGTATCCGAGACTGAGATTAAGAAAATACACTTAACTACAGTATGTCCATATTTCAATCTGGTTTTAGTAGATGAGAATAACTGGCTGGACACGGATAGATACGATATTATACCCTATTACTCAATGGACTTTGGCAATCAGAAATCGCAGAACTCGTCTCTGGTTTGGGCTATGATAGACCCGCAAAAGAACCTTAATAAACGAGAAATACAGAAAACAGCCTATATTGATAGGGCAATGATAAGTCCCGTGATGTTTTCCTATGAAGACCGAGATACCAAAGAAGATTTTGATATAAATGGACGCAATCCGCATTATACAATGCTGGTGCGCAACTATAGATTTCCTCCCACTCGCTTAGCTCCGTCTCCTATGCCTTATGATGTGTGGAACGATATAGCCGATGTAAAAGATAAAATGAATGATATATCGGGGATAAATGAAGCAGCTCGTGGTCAATCCGAATACTCAAATGAGAGTGCAAGACTTTATCAAATGAAAGTGCAAAGATTAGCTGCAACTATCAATCCTTACTATAGAAACCTGAGTAAAACCAGAAGAATGATAGCGGAATACTTTCTGGATACTTGTCGTCAAGTCTATTCCGAATTGAATAGGGTAGTGACCATAATGGATATGCAGAAGAATACCTCAAATGCTATACTTAACCAAGTGGATGGCGAGAATATCCGCAATCAAATTTCAACCTTTATAGGTAGAGTAGTCTTAGATGAAGGCAAACATTCTCCCACACAAACCCAAGAAAACTTTGAAAAGAAGCTGGTCTTGGCGCAAATGCTACCACGAGAACTGATAAACTGGGAATGGCTATTAAAAGATAGCGAATTACCCGATGTCCAAGAACAAATTGATTATATAAAACAAATGTTAGTTCAGATGGCACAGCAACAAGAAGTGCAAAACCAGATGGCAATAGAACAATTTGCACAACAGCAAGCGCAAGCTGAAGCTGAAATGGCAAATAAAATACAAAACAAGGAGAAAAAACAATGAAAGACGAGGAACTAAAGGGCGTCAATGAGACACAACCCACAGATTCCGATGAAGAAACATTGGACTTTGACATATTTGGCGATTTAGAAGACGAATATGGCGAAGAAAAGGAGAAAGAACCCGAAGAAAAGCCTGATAAAACAGCGGAATGGGACAGAGAAGAAGCAATTAAAGCTTATAAAAACGCAGAAAAGAAGCTGGGCGATATGGGTAGAGAACTGGGTGAACTGAGAAAAAAGGTGGAAAGCATAGCAGAACAGCCTGCTACCACCACTAAGGCTTATACCATAGACGATATACCCGCTATGGATGACCTTACACTGGATACATTTTTGAATACTTACAAACTGCAGTTATCCGACCCAGATGTAATGGTGAATGATATTGAAATGTATAATAGACTTATGCTGGAATTTCAGGCACTAAACACTGAAAAGGCAGCAAGAATTGCTAAGGAACGGTTAGCCAAAGAAGAAGAAGCTAAAAATTTAACTAACTTACAAGCAAAAGTAAAAAATGAATTTAACCTCTCTGACAACGAAGCTAAAGAACTCATCAATCTGGCAAAAAAACTTGATAGTAAGCCAGGTAGTAGGGATTTAGAGGCCGCTTTCCTTAAATTGTTTCCCGACAGATACCATACTTGGACTGCCACAAGGAACAAGAGCAAGTTGGAACAAGCGAAAACCACTCCGAGACTACCAGAAACAAAGGCTTCACCTACAAATAAAGTTGTTACTGCAGAGCAATACCGCAGAATGAGTGAAGAAGAGCGTGAACAATATGTAAATAATGCCAGTTTAGAAGAGTTAGATGCGTTATGGAGGGAACTAAAAAAATAAAAGGAGTGAAAAATGCCTCTAACATTAAACACTGACAACGAAAAACTAATAAATCTCCCAATTCTCAATGCCAAGTTAGCCAAGATGGCGTGGTATAACACATTTTGGGCAAAACTGGCTGGATTTCAGGAGATAACCCGCACAAACGGTATCCGTCAAACTAATCCTGCTACTAATGTTGTAGTTCAGGGTCTGCGGGACTTTGTAGAACAAGGAAGAGACAATATGCTGATGTATATGTTGCTTCCTCTGAGTGAACCTGGCGTCTATGGTGATAGCTGGCTTAAAGGCACTGGCGAACAAATGAATATGAAATATTCGCAAGTCTTTATTAACCAGTGGCGTAAAGCAGCTACAAAGATGTCTGGTAGAATGAACTACCAGCGTATTAAAGTCTTAAATCTTATGGAAGAAGTTCAGCCTGCTCTATCCGAGTGGTGGAGTAAAACATACAACGGTGCCTTCTTTCAAACTATCTATGAGGGTGTAAGTCCAAATCTGTCTGCAGGAACTAAGGATAATGGGTTAGGTATGGTGCGTCGTGCTCATCCTAATCAATATACTCATTCTGCTGATGGAGTATTAACCCCTGTAGGAGTGGCAAAGAATACCAAAACTGCTACAGAATTGACAAATGCTCTCAAATCAAGTCCTAAAAAAGTTTCTGCTAAGATGATGTCCGAACTGAGAATAATTCTCTCTACTGAACTATTGATTGAACCTATCGTGCATAATGGCGGGGAATTCTGGTTAATGCTGGTAGCTCCAGATGTATTGAAACAATTGAAACAAGATTCTACTATTATTTCCGCTCAGAATTCTGCCTTTATGGGACAGCTTGCTTCCTTCCCTGCATTTCAAGGTAGAGACTTCGTCTATTATGATGGCATCTGCGCAGTAGAAGAGAGAATAGGCGTAAGAAATGTGCCTGTTAATACTACATTTGGAAGTCTGGATACTTTCTTCGGGCTACTTCACGATAAAGGTTATTTCTTGCCTCCTGCAAGATTTACTGATAGCTCTAAGGCTTATGCTAATATAGTCTTAGGTAGAGATGCTCTGGCTTATGGTATCGCTCAGGATTTGGAATATACTGTAGAAGTAGATGACCACGAGAATGTAATTGAAATCGGGTCTCAAGGTATTATGGGCGTCAATCGTCTGGAATACTTTAACGATTCTGTAATGAGTGCAGTATATGCTCGTGGCAATGTCAATCCTGCAGAATATAATGTTTCTACTCCAGTTATAAATCAAAGCTCAGCTATAATTTATACTGGTAATGCATCATAAGGAGGATTGAAATGCCTACAACATATACCAAATTCAAGAAAAACAACATACAATACCTGAACATATCAAACCTACAACCCGCATCTTCTAAGGCTTTAGAAGCGTATCAGGAAGGCGGAAAAATCTATATTAACATAAGCGGATTAAGCACGGCGGCTAATGCTAAATATGTTAAGATAACAGGATTGAAGCCTGGACTGAAGATTGTAGATGCAAATCTGATAATTACTAATGCGGCTACTAATACTGTTTATGTTGGCACTGGAGCTTATACCGCTTCGGCATTGAAGTTTGCCTTAAGTGCTACTGCTAATCCAGCAAATACTATAGCAAGACCGTCTAATCTGTATTCTGCTAATGCTACCATTCCTGCGAATGGGACATTAATCTTGACAGGGAATAAAAAAGCACTTAAGGGCAAACTAATCATTGATGTAATGGCTATCTAATATATATCTGGGGGAATGTGCAATATCATTCCCCCTTAGCCATAAAGGAGATGAAATGAACAGCATAGAGAAATACAAAAAAGACGGCGCTACTATCCTTACTTGGACAAATGATGCAGATAACGAGATAGACTATGCCAAGATGGAAGGCGGACACATACTTATAAAATTCAATAAATTAAAAACAAGTATAAGATTATATGGTATAAACCAAAGAATTGCTATAGTCGGCGCTAAGTGTTTGCATGAAGAATTAAAGGAAGGAATTGAAAATATAATAAATATATCATATTTCTATGGAATAACATTAACCCATGATAAATCAATAGATTATGCTAACTGGTATTTGTGGGGCGCTGAACCCATATTAAATGCAAATTATATAGAAATAAGTTTAATAAATCCAGACACCGATATTGGTCAATGTTTCCTAATTCTGGATTATATGGTAGTATAGATATATGAAGATAGTATTTATAACACCATATCCGCAGTTCATAAAGCAGATGATGCAAGATTTGACTAAACTGGGTCATAATTGCGAATATTACTCAAGTTTTGATAAGAATGTTATCCCTATATGTGATGTTATCTGGTGCGATTTTGCCACGAATGAAGCATTAAAGATACAGGAATATATGACGCACGCTATCAAGATACTGCGGATACATAGGTATGAAGTATATACGGATATATTACATTATATTGTGCCTTCCGCTTGGGATAAGATAGTATTTGTTAATGAGGCATATTTAGCTAAAGCAGAGGAGAAGATAGGCAGAATAGAGAATGCAGTAGTCTTACCAAATTATCTTAATCCCGAATATTACAGTTATCCTGCTAATAAGAAGGCAAATAACAAGATTGCTTGGGCGGGTTATATCAATGATAAGAAAGGCATAGATGTAATCTGTATGCTGGCTCAGGAATTAAACAAATATGAGTTTCATCTTATCGGCTCAATACAAGACGAAGCTTTATGGGATTATGTAAGACAAAACAGTCCTAAAAATATGTATTGGTATGACTGGACAGATGATTTAGTGAAGTTTTTTGAAGATAAGACTTATTACCTAAACGCATCTATAACTGAGTCTTGGGCTGTAGCTCCTGCAGAAGCTATGCTTTGTGGCTTGAAACCACTAATCCGTAATTGGATGGGCGCAGGCTATGTTTATGATAACGAGTTTATCTGGAGTAATTTCGTAGAACTTAAAAATATGCTCAAATATGATAATCCAGAAGTCTATAGAAAGAAGATAATGTCTCGTTTGAAACCTATAGAGAGTTATATAGATTTGTTTAAGAAAACAGAGAAGAAGATAGAATATCCGTCTATTACTATAGCCATAGTCAAGACCAGAAACAAATACTTCCCGCAATTGCTAAACTCACTGGAATATCAGGATTATCCTATTAACATAGATGTCTTAGATAATATGGATAAGGATAAGTCTATAGGTAAATGTTATAATATTTTAGCGGATAGATGCAAAACTGAGTGGATATGCTATGTAGGAGATGACGATATTCTATCAGAAGGCTATATACGCAATGTAATGTTGGCTTATGTCAATAGAAAGGATATGTATCCTAATACCATTGGTCTCTTAACAGGTGCTTTCTTATTTGATGAAGAAGGCAATCGCTCATATAGCTCTGCTTTTCCTACTGGTATCTGGAAGGCAGATTTCGTAAGAAAGTTTAGATTTGATGAGAAGCTTAAGAGACAAGTAGATACAGAGTTTATAGATAGATTAAGCAATAACCAGTTAGGAACGCTAATGCGGATGGACTGGATAGTAGGCTATTTCTATCGTCAGCATAGTAATAATATATCGGGGAATAAGTTTAAAGAAGGTGCAATAACATCGCAAGAGGTTTAAAATGACTTTAATAGCACCATATCCTACAAGTATAACGATTACTCGTGAAGTATATAAAAAATTGTATCCTAACAGCACTCCAAGATTCGTGCCTGTAGTTTTTAGAGGTAATCCCCCGCACGCTGAAGTGGATAATAAAATAGGGAAATACATACTGGAAAACTATGATATAATTAAAAAGTTTAGCGATTATAATAAAGAGATAAAAAATGACAAAACCCGAATTGCTAAGAAAGATACTAAGTAGAGTAGGCGACCCGCAAGCTAAATCTTCCGAGTGGAAAGATATGGCTTGGGATTTATTTATAGAAAGCGTCTATGAAGCCGAACCTTCTCTTACTATGATAGAAAGTAAGTTTATGACTAATAGGGTTATTGTAAGTGAAGCGGTAGATGCGAATGGCTGTATTACTTATGATATGGATTGGAGCGCTTATTCTAATGTAGGAGAAATCACTATCCGAACAGATAGAGGAAACATAATTTCCCAAGAGATAGATTATCCTTCTTTCTGCACTATGCTGGCTAATCCCTATTTGCGTCCACAGCAGATAGGCAGTAATTATGAATCACTATTTTATCACAGCTATGATGGTGCAAATCTGGTTATTCTTACCCCATTTCCTGCAGATAAAGAAATAACTTTTGAAATTAAATACTATCCCGATATACGAGACTTACTCAAAAATTGGGATGAAGTTTCGGATATACCTCTACATAACTCATTATTAACTCGGTTAATTCCGCAAGTAGCAGTTAAACTTAAAACCGAGATAGGATTGATACTATGAACTTACTCAATATGTATTATGAGATACAGAATACTCTCTATCCCATATCACTTAATCAGTTAAGCTATGGTGATTTTATTGTATCACTTAATCAGGCACTAAGAACTATCAATGCAGAAGCGGAAAAGCCAAATGAGTTAGTGCATATCTATCCTCTCGGAGACAAACTTATAGCCGAATTAAATGAAGAGACCATAGAAGAAGAGACTTATATCATTGGTGGTGAAAACGAAAGATACCCCTATCTAAGCTGGAATGATAAAGAGAATATGTTAGTAGTTCCCGATACTTGGACTAAGATATTGGCAATATATATGAACGATAGACTAATGGAACAGGTGCCGATAACTATTTTAAAACAAGAGAAAAACCATAATCAATATTCTATTTTCAATCGCAGTATCTTCTTCAATATCACTAAAGATGAACTGGAAATATATATGAAAATCCGAAGGGATTATCCTTTCCCTCAGATTGAAGAAATGGAAAATTACACAGGTTTTCCCGAGAATGGTTATCAACTACTCTTTTCTGCCGTGATGACTTCACTATTAAGCCGTCCACGCTTTAATGATATGAATTTACTAAATTTTTATAGACAACAATATTATGAACTTCTGGCTCAATTCTCACAAATGAATATGACCAGACCGCAACCTACGATGCACTGGAGGACATAATGGCATATAATCCATTATCTTTACACGATAGTATTGGCAACAATACTTGGGAACAAACTTGGAAAAGGGTCTTTGTCGTTGATACCCTGTCAAACATAGGAATAGACAGAGGCAATAAACAGATGGCAGATGGTGAAGGACATCCTTCTCCGTTTATAGTAGGCTTAACTCAATTGGGCGTCTCAGGTGGACAAAAACTTTATTTTGGATATAAAGAAAATTATATCCGTCAAATACGCAAGGGCATATTGGAATTTGGGGCTGAAAAACTGGTAGCAAATACAATTTCTCTCAGAAAAATTATAGGCGATGATATAAGCATACATAACCTAAGCACACAAAACATTTATGCGCATACAGGAAATTTTGATAGTTTAAATAAAATAGATAACTTGGAATTTGGCGAAATAAAGGGCGATAAAATTAAAGCAGATACTGCCACGATTAGTAAAATTAACTTTGGAACCCTGTCTGGGACAGAAATAAAAACAGAAAAATTGAATATAGATAATTTGTTAATGAATAATCTTGTAGCTAACGATATAAGGTCTAACTATAAAATTAAGGCTCAAATGGGTGATTTTATTACTGTTTCTACTAATCTAATAAAAACTGGAACTTTCAATGTAGACTATCTTAATGTAAACACTCATTTAAATGTAGATAGTTTATCTGCTAAATCTATAGAAGCAAACGAATTGCATACAAATTTAAGTATTCTGGGAACGCTGGAGGCTGTCAGTATTGTATGTAGTAATCTACAAGCAATTACTCTTGAAACACCACAAGAGATAACGGTTAATAAATTAAATGCCAATGTCATATCTGCCGCTGGTGCGGTTATAGACAACATAGCAGGAACGGATATACACGGAGTTAATCTCAAGGGCACAAATCTTTCTTCATCTACGGTGAGAACCACTAATTTCTGGTCAAAAACACAGACTGTATCTAAAAGCGTGATAAGTCAATTATCTGTCTTGTCTACTGCCAAGATTAAAACACTTTCTTCTAATCAAATTAAGGGATACAATATAGCGACACAGTTTGGAACGATGGAATATTTCAATTCTAACGAGGCTTGTATATATAATTTTAGTGGAGATGATTTGTTTTTTTCTAATGGAGTATTTAACAAAGTTAAATCTGCAACGGTCTCTGCAAGTGATTTTAAGGGGATAACTGCGTCTCTCAACAAGATAATAGGGACAACAGTATCCATAGATAGAGTTATCGGCAATAATCTGTCTATTTCTGTAAATATTATAGCAAATCAGTTATCAGTATTATCTTTAGCCAAGATAAAAACCCTATCTTCTTCTACAATTCAAGGGCAAAGAATATTATTTTCATCTGGAAATATAAGTAATTTAACTGCTAATATTGCTACTATTGTGAATTTTTCTGGTGATAATCTGGGTTTTAATGTAGGAAATTTTAACACTAAGATTAAATCTCCTATGGTTTCAGCTACGACTGTTTCATCTGGTAAATTTAAGGGAGCTACGGTGTCTGTAGGTTTAGTTAAAGGCACAACTGCTTCTATGAACACTTTTAGGGGCACTACAGCTTCAATGAGTAATTTCAATGGTGGAACTGCCTCAATTAATAAAGTAAAAGGATTGAGTATCTACGCTACGCAATGGCTGAGAAGTACCAATATATCGGCTTCAACTAAGATTATTACTAATCAATTATCAACCTTGTCTACTGCTAAGATTAAGACTTTGTCAACTAATAAAGTGAAGGGAACTAATGTTTCGGTTAATACTGTTAGGGGACTGAGTATATATTCTACAAACTGGCTAAGAAGTGCCAATGTTTCTGCTAATTATTTGAAGAGTTCTACAGTATCTGGTAATACAATTAAGAGCATTAATTTATCTGTTTCTACAAAAATTATGGCTAATCAATTATCTGTTTTATCAATAGCAAAAATCAAAACTTTGTCCTCTAATCAAATTAAGGGCACAACTGTTTCTATGGATAAAGTTAAGGGTACCAATGTCTCAGCAAATGCAATAAAGGGTGTTAGTCTGCAAGGATTTGACAATGTAATGGTCTGGTTCTAATGAAAAGAATTACTCTCACAGATTTCTCTGGTGGCATTATAAATAATGTCAATCCTGATTTAGTGCCTGATAATGCCTTTGAAGATATAGTAGATATGGAATATCGGGCAGGTGAGGGCTTAACCAAGCGAAGTCAGGAAATACTCTATTCCGATTTAGCTGGCTTAACCGACGATTTGGGACGCAATGTCTTACCCATACAATCTTTTGTGGTTTGGTATCCAGATATTATTCCTAATAATGCTACTGATAGTAAAGTATATATAATACAGTCCAGAAATAGAATAGTGGTATATTACAGAAAGGGTGTAGGATGGTCAAAAACCTGTATTCTGGAAGGAAGCAATAAAACTGCCACATATTATGTCTCAAGAAGTAAGGTCTTAATCGCAGACGGAATACATACGGTAAGACAATTGTATGTAGACATAACCAAAGAAATTAAATGTTTAGAGATAGGACTTGAAGCACCCAAGTCTATTTTGCAGGTATCGGATGGTTCAACTGATAATGTATATCTGGGCATAAACGAAAGTAATCGGGGTATGGACATAGAAAAAGGTAATATCCTGCAGTATTGTTATACTGTAGAGAATAAATATGGCGCAGAAAGTAATCCCTCTCCTATAACAACTTTTACCAAGTTAATGTATAAATACAAGGATTGGCAATATCCCAACGGCATAAGATATGTATGGTATAAGACAAGATTACAAGGTCTATCCATAAAAGGATATTCTGAAGAAATTAAGGATACATTGAAATATTACAATATCTATAGACGAGATATAGAATATGTAGAAGGAACGATTTATAAAAACTTTGTTTTAGTGGCAAGAATACCTATCAAGAAAGATGCGGAATATCAAGATTATATTGATATAAGCAATCAAAATCTGAAGGATATGGAATATACAGGCGAATCTATCATAACAGATAAGATTTCAATGACTGGCAATGTTATCTTTGTAGCGGATAAAAGGGACAAACCCATTAAATTTCCCTATAAATATGACGCATATCTTGATATATCAATTCTAAACAATAACGATATAGACTATGTAAATGCGGTCATAGCTTTAAAAATTCCCTGGACAACAAGTAAATACAATATTGATTTCTTGCTTTCTAATTTAGAAGATAATAAGGATAAAATAAGATTTTACTTTGAAGATTGTATTACACCCCTACAATGTTTATATCAAACAGATGAAGATAATGAAACTACAGGTTTTTTAGTTAATGTCCCGCATTTAGATAGAAATAAAGCTACCCATATATACTTCTGCTGGAGCTTAAGCGATGGAGTAATAGATGACCATATGAAGAATTTCAATGCTGGAGAACCGCTTTCTATCTTTAATGATAATGAAACTCTGGAGTGGCTAACTAATCCCGTGCGTGATATATCACAAAAGATATATAGTTATGCTTATGATAATTGGGAAGAAAGCGATAAATTGCCGAATAAAGCGGATGAAAACAATCTGGGGTTTGTATACGATGACACAAATCCTGATGCTGAATGGTTTCCCACTATAGGCAAGAAAGAATATACTCGTCAGCCAGTCCTATTTATGGATAGCAAGGCTTATCCTATATATAATTATAGTTTTAAACCCATTGCAAAAACGGGCACGGAAAACGGAAACTATTATGTAGGCTATCAATGGCTAAGTTATGTAAAAAATAACTATAGACTGGAAGCAAGATTTAATTTAAATTTGTATCATAATGCTGGTAGCACAGTATTGGACAGTCATTTATTATCAATAGGTCTTAAAAATGAGCCTAACAAGTTTATGCGGTTAAACATAAAAGTTTTGAATGATAAATTGTTTTTCTATTTGGAGACCAGAGCTGGAAGTGACCCCATAATAATCTATAATGGAGATGGTGAAATTTGCCTAAGTCCTGAAGATTTAGGTTTACCCAGTTTTAATCCTGATTATTCTTTGACTTTAGATGTGTATGTAATATTTCAAAACGATGTATGCTACGCATCTTTTAAGAGCGATATGATAACATACAATGAAATTAAAAAGATGCTTCCCTCATATGAAGATACTTTGATTTCTGGGATGGAAACTAATGAAGCGAGAGTTGGCTTTTCTTTGTATATTACAAAAACAGATACAGATTTAAGATGGAATTATGATATTGTAGCTTTTGATTATTCTACGGACACAAACTTAATAAATTCTTTAGATATGGAGAAGGCAATATTATGCAGACTTCTGGGCATCACTTATTTTAAAGATTGGATAGGATGCAACCATTGGCAAGATACAAGATTCTGGGGAGACAATATCAATATCAGCCAAGAATATCATAAATTAGAAAATCCGAATGCAGAGAATACTGTTTTAAGATGGAGCAATATAGAGGGCAATACTTTCCCCGTATTAAATTATTATCCCTTTGACGAGAAAATAGAAGCCATAATCCCGCAACCTGCATATTTGCCTATGCAATATATCAATACTATAATAGTCTTTACCAGAAACTCTATCAATAGGATAGTGCTTTCAAATGAGTTAAATCAAATGGCTGAGATGCCTGCTAATATTATTAAGGAATATAGCAATCTTGGGTTATATGCACCGAATAGTTTAGTAGAAACTCCGCAAGGTCTCATTTGGCTAAGTGAAGGCGGAGTAATGCTGTGGAATAGAGATGGGATAAATAATATCAGTAAGAATAAGATAAATTTCAATATTTACGATAAGGATGCCATAATCGCTTGCTATTACCCATTACTTAATCAATACATTCTATTTGTAGGAGAGCGTGAGCGCATAGCCTATGTTTATCATTTAGATTATGATTGCTGGACAAGATTTATTAATTTTGAAATTAAATGCACGGCTAATTTAAATTATGGCACGGAAGATATTAACTCTATGTTAATCGTGCGAGATGACGGTATCTGGGAATATAATCCCGCAATGGATAAAGTTAGAACAAATTATTTAAGAACCAAGCGGTATAGACTGGATTATATCAAACCCGTGAGATTTAGATTGCTTTGCACACAATACCCAGAACAAACAAAAGTTATGACAAGGAATATTGAGTTAGGTGGGTATTTAACTAATGAAGTAGAAGTAGATAAATATAAGTGGGTATTAATCCCTAACGGTATTTGGGGTGAATACCTGCAATTTTACTTTAAAAATATAGACCAGTTAATAAGACTGGAAATAGATTTAAAGGAGACACTATAATGGATCCGACAACCTTAACATTATTATTACAAGCAGTGCCAGTGGCAATGAAGACTGGTTATTTGCTATTTAATAAACCCAAGAAGTCTTTGTATCAGAACAAAGAACTGGAAAATACAGTGCAGAGATTGATTGCTAATAATCAAGCAGATATAGTTAATAAAACCTTAATGAACCAACTCACTTCACAGGCTAAATCTTTAGGTGCGAGAGTTTATCAACAGCAACAGCACGCACTGGAAATAGGAAGAGAGCAAGGTCTTTTATCATCTGGTCAGTATGCACAAGGTTTACTTACTGCGGGCGCACAAACTCAGGCTACGGTAGGAGCGCAAGCACAACAGGCAGAAACCACTGCATTGCAGAATTGGCAAACAGAAAAGGAGAGCACTAACCAACTAATGATACAGCTGGCAATGGCAAAAGACGAGGCACGAAGAAATTATAAGATGGCTAAAGAGCAATGGAAAGCAGAATTATTTGGCGCAGGTATGGATATAGGCACTGTAGCTGCAAGCACTCTTGCTAATTATATAACTAATAAACAAAACGAGAAAACCTTTCAAACCATAACGAGCAAATACGGCGACCCATCTAAATGGGATACAGATATAATGATGAAGGTATATACCGAGCTTTTAATTAATCAATTTACTCGTCATCTTGATAAGGGGAAATCAATATATGAAACTTCTCCATCTACAACCTTAAACGCTACTCCAACAGGAACGGAACCACTATCAGTTTCTACTGGAACAGGAACTGAAACGCTTGCAGAACCTACTACAATAGGAACTGAAGAATTATTGAAGCCAACTAATCTACCTGAAACCGTAAGCATAGAACCAAATAGAATGCTTCATCCTTCAGCTACAACGGGATTATTGCCTGATATAGCAAGCTTTACTAAGAACATATCTAAGTATACCAGCGCAACTAATGTGCCTATTTATATGAACCTCTATAACGAATTGACGAAGAGCAATCTTGACCCGACTAATCCTGAGTGGGTAAGATATATCAACTCTAAATTTAAGCTTGGTAAGGGCACTTATATTAACTTTATGAAGGGCTTGGGTTATAGCGAAGCAGATGCACTTAGATACTATAATCAGGCCATAAGGAGATAAAATGGCAGACAAATTATTTCCTACACCCGAAGCTACCGTCCAGTTTCAAATGCCGAATGAGCATAAGGATTTGCTGGATTTAATGGATAATATGATAAAAATGAAGATACAGCAACAGAATGAAGAATATAAGCAGAAAAGGCAACAGTATGAACTAACCCAATTAGAAAATGAAGAAAAGCGCAATCAGTTTTTGATAGAAAACATAAAGAATATTTGGGGAGAAGAACCAGTAAACAAATTAAAAAGTCAAGGCTTTGTAGATGCCGTATCTTTACAACAATATTTGCAACAGGACTTTACAAACAATTATCTTAAGCAAGCACAGAAAGACCCTTCATTGTTAACACCAGAAAACTTAGAGGCAAATAGAGACAAACTATTGCCTGATGTATATAATGCTTTATATAATAATATTATATCAGAGCAGAAGGGAAGCGTTTTGGCTGATTTAACTAAAGATTTATACAGATACAATTGGAATTATGATAGATGGGTAGAAGAACTACAACGGCGTGGCTTTAAAACACCAGAAGAATATAAGGCATATGACTTTATTTATAATCAATATCAGCAGGATATGAACAGAAGAAAGGGAACTGGAGGCGGAGGCGCAGGAACTACAACCAAACCCGCAACAGAAAAAGAACCTGAAGCGCAATCTATCAGTATATATAATATGTCTAAAATATTTAAATCTGCGGGCATAAATTTAGAACCAGGTTATTTCAATGACCCTGCCTTAAATAAGGCAAATGTAAATCAAGTAGAAACTGATTTGGATAGTGCATATAAGGCGGTTTTAGATGCAAGAGAAGGATTGCCAAGCAGTATTTATAGTTCCGATGCAGAAGGCTTGGGTTTGAAATATGAAATAAAAACATATGGCGAAGGTGGAGATTATTATATGGAGTTAAAAAACAAATATAATAAGCAAGCCTATAGAATACGAAAAGATGACGGAAAATTATCTCAATATGACCCGCAAAAAGGTAAATGGATAGGAGTTAAGGATAAAGGTGTCAAGGCAGAGCTGGAAACCTTATATAATGATTATTGGCAAAAATTGATAGATTATGACGGTGCTTGGCGCAATTTCAAAAGAAAGGCAAATCAAGCTAAAGAAATAATGGACGAAGCTAAAAATGCTTCTAAAATAGCTAGGGATATACCGAATATTTATGGCAAATAGCGCATTTACTCCTCTCATTCTGGATGACAAACTCTCTCCAGAAGAAAAGATAAAACGAGCACAGAAGTGGCTTCAGGAGAATAAGTATAATTATAATCTTATTACTTCAGCTTACACTATGACTACTCGTCCCCCAGAAGTGGAGCCATATCTTGAAAACATAAAGAAAGATATAGATACCTATAAAAATGTCCAAAGCGCTGTATCACAATATCATAACGAATTGAATGCCATTAAGGCGGAAAATGCACTAAAAGTAAAAGCATATAATGACCAGATAACTACCGCTGTAGAACAAAAAAGAAGTATGGAGTTTGGTAGACTGGCTAAACCCGAGAAGACGGTTTATTATACAGATAAGAATGGAGCAATAACAAGATATGAAGAATGGATAAAAGCCAGACCAGAAGATTATACATTTGGTGCAGAATTACCTAAGAATGCAAGAATAGTTTCACACGGTAAAAATAAATATGTAGTTAGAACCTATACCATAGATGAACTTGGAAAAGAAATAAACAGATTATCGGAAGAGCAAAAAACAAGATTAAAGACATATCAGAATACTATTGGCTATTATTCTATGAAGGAGTGGACACCATTTAAAAATACGAGTCCTATTGGTAGAACTGCCAACGCATTATTAAGTGAAGTAAATAAAACCTTAGTGGGAACTGCCTTGTCTTTAACAGAAAATGTCGCTACAGCTTCTCTTGTATTGAAAAATCACGCAGATTTACAGCGTCAATTTGTTAATGATTTAGTTTCTGGTAAAATTAGAGATTTCAATGATGCCATTGGACAATATGGTAAAACTTGGTCTCAGGCGGTTAGATTATCTAAAGTAGATTTTCCGAGATTTGCCTTAACAGGGTCTCCTGCAGTAGACTATTTACAATTTACCAAAACTCATCCCACAAGTCCAGAGGGTATACCCCAAGAAATTAGTATGGCGGAAGAAGTCGTGCAATCCGTATTAAAGATGATTGATGATATAGCGTTAGTATCGGGCACATTGAAGGCTGCAGATATAGCCAAATTACCTTCTATTGCAGAAGGCACAACTAAAATGGCGTCTCTATCCTATGCCAAAAGATTTGGTGGAACACTTGCCGCATTGGATGCCATTAAGACCTACAATAGTTTAACTGGAGACACCCTGATGAAGAAGGGCGGAATGGATGCTTTAGATATAGCAAATGCTGCATTAAAAACTGCCGTCTCTGCAGGATTAACTTATGCACTGTTTGCTATACCTCCGCTAACTGCAACCTCTAAAACTGCACAAGAATTAACCGTTAAACAAATTCAAGACAGAATATTCAATGCTGGCAAAAAGGCAATGCAAGATGCCTTGAAGAGTGCAGTATTTACTACCCCACTAAAGTTAATGACTATAAATACTGCCAATATAATTGCTAATTATGGGATAGATATAGCTACAGGTAGAAGCACAAGCAAGACCGTTAATGAGATGGGTGCAGAAGTTTTAGGTCAGGTAATCCAAGAACTACCCCAAAGTTATCTAACTGGACTTGCACTTGGAACAGTAGGAGCCATTAAAACGGGAATAAATACAATTAAGGTAAACAATTTTATTAAAAATATCTACAAAGAATATGAGAAATGGAGCGACCCGAATGTAGTTCCTATAACTCAGCACCAGAAAAATATGCGTCGCTTATCAATGACATTAGTTAAAACAATGGATTATATAAGAGAGGGGGATATTGCGGCGGCAAAAGAAGCATTAAATTCTTTTTATGGAAATAATCCGCTTAAACCCGAAACTTATAGTAAAATGGAAAGATTTATGGCAGAATTGGGCAAAAAAAATACTTTTATGGTAGAATATTTACTAAGAGAACTTGAGGGCGAATTACACAACAGCACCTTAACTGATGAAAATTTAGGGATAGTAAATGGCGACCAAATCTTCAGACAACTATTAACCATTAAATATTTATATGAACAGGGTAATTATGCGGATGCAATGAGTATGTGGAATAGCGTTTATAATCAAACTCATCCTGTGGATTTTAATAAAAATAGCGCAGTTTACCGCACAGCTATTTTAGATATGTTTGTTAATAATAGTTTACTAAAGAAAAAATTAACCCCACAACAGAGAAAGTTATATAGAGAAGAATTAAAATCTTTTGCTATGTTATCTTATTTAAATGATATTCTGGAGTTATGTAAACAGCCAATCGTAAATGTAGCAACTGAAGATATAAATAAAAATAATTTAGCTAAAAGTGCTATCGTCCCGAGAATGAAAGATGTAATGGAGCCAGAAGGCACTGAAACAAAACCAACAGAAGGAGTGCCGATTGTTAAGGTCAGTCCAGAAACCAAACCTCCAGTGAAGCCATCTATTACACCTGAACCCACAACGCTGGTAAAACCTACGGCTGAACAGCCTCCGATTACTCCAACCCCCACAACCGCACCAACAGAGACAACACCCACAGAAGAAGAAGCACCTGAAGAGAAGGAAAAGACCCAACAATTGAAAGCAGTAGAGAGAATGATAGCGAAAAAGAGAAAAGAGAAGGGATTGCCACCCAAACCCCCTGCAAAAGAACCAGTAAAACCTCAAGTTTCAATAGAAAAACCAGAAGTTAAACCTGAAGTCAAGTCTGAAGCAAAGCCAACAATCAGTGCGAATATTCCTGTAAGTTCCGCAAGAAAATTATCACCAGAAGAGAAGAATAGAACAAATCGTGCATTTCATAAAGTGCTAAGAGACGCTACAGGCGGAGACAAGGAGATGATGAAGTATGTCAAGTCTGAAATAATTAATGATATAACCAGTGCAACAAGAAAAGGCGAACCTCCAGTTAATCGGATGGTAGATATGACAGAGGAAGAGTGGGGCGTTTTAAATAAACTATTAAGCGATGAAAGGGGAAAATTAAATCCAATAGAAATAAATGAAGATATGCACAATCTATTGGAGAAGAATAAACAGAAATACCTTAAATTACAAGAGGAAGGAGGAAAATTAAATGCCGAAGAAGGTAGAGCAAGAGATACGAAAATCACTCCGCAAGGCGCACCCGAACTGGAGCGAGGAGAAGGTAAAGAGCACGACTTACGCTACAATGCAGGCGAAGGGAATATGGCACCCCAAGAAGGGGAAAAGAAAGAAGAAGTAGAAGTTAAGAAAGCACCTGCTGTGGGTAATATAGACGAAATAGTAGAGAGAGTAGAACCAGAAAAGACAAATGTTATACCAGAAGAAAACATAGGAAAAGAGAAGAAGGTATATAAGAAGAATAAGGAACTGAAGATTAAGTATGCCTTAGTGCCATTGGATAAGGTTATTACCAGCCACGATACAGACTTTAATCCTAACCCAGAATATCCGCAAGAACTACAGAACCGAGATAGAAGTAAAACACAACTTAAACTGGACACAATAGAAAAGGTTAATAAGTTTATACCTTCATTGTATATGGAGAACGAGGTAGCCTCAGACGGTAGACCCATTGTAGTAATAGATAAAAATGGCAGAGTAATAACTCTTACTGGTAATGGTAGGCTTATTGCACTTAAAATGAAGGCAGAGAAAGAGGGTGGATTAACAGAATACGAAAAGGAATTAAAAAGCAGATTACCAGAATTTGGATTAAAAGACCAAGATATCAAGGGCAGGGTATTAGTGGGCGTCTATTATGGTAAGGATAATCTGGTAGATTTAGCCAGACTATTAAATGAGCCAGAAACAAAAGAATTATCTAAAATAGAGCAAGCAGTAAGCGATGCAGTATTGTTGGCAAACGCCAAGAAGAAAGGACGAGATGTCTTAGCTAAGCTTAATGAAGATGTATCAAATATATTATCCCCTAAAAATAGTCAATTTTTACAGTTATTTACTGAGATATGCGTTGGAGATGAGGCGAAGGTAAGGGCAGAATCTGGGGAATATACTTACGATTTCCAAGAGAGAGTAGAAAATGCGTTGTTTATGTATGTCTTCAACAATGACAATAGAGCTAAAAGCCTGTTATCTGCTTATAGAGAAGCGGGAGAGACACGAATTAAAGCACTTCTAAATGGGGTAATGCTTAATTTACCGCTTATTAGCAAGCTTAGAGATTTAATAGACACATATCATTGTATGGACTTGGATATGACACCTGAGCTTCTGGACGCTTTGTATGATATAAATGAAATCAGAAAATCAGGTGAGAAAATAGAGGATTTGCTATATGCTACAGACATATTTAGTGAAGACCACATACGAATACCAGACTATAAGATACCGCTGTATCGGGCACTGGTAAGCATCAAGAGCAATAATAAAGCTAAACTGTTCATTGGCGGATATTATTCATCCGCAATGGATACTCTTGATCCGCATCAGCAAACCTTATTTTCTAATTTACCTACAAGTCGTAAAGAATTTATAACAGAATACGCAAAGGAATGGTTAGAGACCTATGGAAAGAAAACTTACGAAGAAGCAAAGACAGCTATTGCTAAAACAGCTGTTTCACAGGAAGTGGTCGGAGCTGGAAAAGAAAGACCACCAGAAAAAGTAGAACAGAAAGGTAGGGCAGTAGCTAAGCCTATTAAGCGAACTGTTAAGCCTGTATCTTTAGAAGGGCTAAAAGGTAAGAAATTATATCAAGCGTCAATACATAATGTCTTAGCCAATGGTGGATTAAAGAGAAAACAAATTGATGCTACAATTAAGATAATTGACGATGTATTGAAAACCTTCACTAAACTTACTGATGCAGGCACAATAACAGACGAGAATTATGGAGACTGGGTTAGCACGATAGTTTACTATCCCGAAGCACCAGAATTTAATCCTTTAACTAAAACTAAGCAAGGCGAAGTAGTTAAGGGTTTCTTTTTTAATATAGATGAAACAGGCAGGGCTGGTATGGTATTTGGCAAGAATATGGATGTTAGCACGATGCCACACGAATTCTCACATTCCTATGAACTGTTAATGCAGAAGGGCGCTGAAGTATCACCTAAGGTTAAAAATATGTATAACCTTTTCTCGCAATGGTTAGGCGTGAAGCCTGGAAATTGGACAAAAGAAGCTAAAGAAAAGTTTGCCAATGCGTTTATGCACTGTCTGCACGAAGGATTATATAGAGATGGTGAGATAGGCGAGGCATATGAGATAATGGAAAAGAGTTTAAAAGCCATATGGAAAGATGTAAAAGATGTAGAAGAGCTGGAAATACCAGATTATATCCGAGATTTATATAATATCATATTTGGCACTAAAACTTATGAGCAAGTATTTGATAATGAGATACGAGACTTGATTAAAAAAGAAACCCAATTTATTCCCGAGAATGCCACTCGTGGTTCTCCTTTTAGGTCTCCTTATTTCAAGATTAAGCCTGTAAATAAATCTACAAGCATAGTAGAATATACTCCTAAAACAAAGGGATATACCACCACTACCTTTATGGTAAAGAAAATTGATGGCGGATATATAGTAGATGGGATTGTTTGCAGAACTCCTGAAGACATACAGAGAAGATTAGCCGAGATTATCCGTGATTTCAGAGATGTATTTGATTATAGAAAAGTATTTCAATCAAATGATGCCGAAGTAAATAAAAGACTAAATGACGCAGAAAAACAACAAAAACAGATTTTAAAACAGCTTAAAGATGATTTGAATGCGCTATATGCCTCCGTGACGAAAAGTAAATTAAATCTGGATAGTATTAGAACTGCATTGACTTCTGTAATTGAAGATTTTATTATGAGAGATTATGGCATAGACCCGACCACTCCAGATGGACACAAAAGATACCAATATATAGTTAAAAATTATACTGGACAGACAAGTCTTTCTAAGGCTTCTACATTTGAGCTGATTAACTTGCTTAATGAATTTGAGCCTGGAATGAAAGATGTAGTCTTTGGTTCAGATTTCTTCAAGGTATTACCAGGAGTGGTTAATCGTGCACAAAAATATCTGGAAGGAGAATATGATGAAGAGGCTATATTGAGGGCTATATTTACAGGTGTATTTGAATATCCATCAAGTAAAAATAAAAGGTCAACTCAGCTTCTTTATTGGATTCGTTCAACAAATGCCTTAATCTATACAATGGGTCAGGCTGGAGTTAAGGTAGTTGAGTATGCGTCCGAAGCCAGAAAATGGCGTGAGCAGATGTTATATAATGGTATGCGCATAATATATGAAATGGAGCGTATATTCAATAATTATCAGAATTGTAATGCGCATCAAGAACCTTATGGTAAGGGTGCACAACGCAATGTATGGCGGATAATTATAGATGCCATAGAAAAGGTTAATCCCAATTTGGATGGCGAAGCTAAACTACAAGCGCAATATAAAATTATAGAAAAAGGAGTAGGGGAAAATAATGAAAAAGCCTTGTCTAATATAAAAGGTTATTTTCTTATTAATCTTGAGGATGTTAAAAAAATCTTTGAATTAACCAAAGAGTTTACAGATTATTTCGGTCAGCAAATAGACCAATTAAATAATAGGGTGGGTGAAATTGTTATAGGGAAGCAACCCAACTATATAATAAGGTCAATTGTCAATGCCAAAAGTAAGGATTGGGGACTTAATATACATCCCGAATCTGGAAGAATAACTATGGATAAACCAACTTCAGTTTTATCAAGGGAGGCGGAGGAAGAAGTCGGCATAAGAAACTTGAATATGATTAAGTTGTTTAAAAATTATGTTTGGGGTATGAGCCAGTATATAGCAAATTATAAATTTGTTCAATTTGCAAATTACGAATTACCATTTATAGTCCCACAAAACATTCCCTGGAGACAATATTTTATTGCTTGGATGAAGAATTATGTGAGTTTGGGAGCTATGCCAGATGATGTTTCTTATTTAATAGACCAAGCCAAAACCGTTTTAGTTAATAATGTGTTGAGTTATAATTTTGGGATGGTAGCCTTAAACTATTTTCAGAGATTTTTATCGGCTTTGTTTGTAGAACCGAAGGTATTTAAAATGTGCGTTGCTAAGTTAAATCCTCTTAATGCTAAAATGAGCGAAGAAGATTTAAATAAATATTCTAATTTCCGAGAATTGATGGATATATTGGCAACAGGTGGTAAAAGTATATTTATGGAAAGCGTAGAAGAGTTTACTAAGTTTGACCCATATCATTCTGCACGGGAATGGGTTAATACCTATGGCAAGATGGCAAAAATAAGCAGAAAGATTTTAGAGAAATCTCCATTTATGTTTTTTGAAGAAGGAAACTGGCGATATGGCTATGTTATGGGGGCGGTTCAATCTATTGTGCATTCTAATACTTTCAAAGAAATATATAATAAATTAATAAATTCTGGTATGAATAAATCAGAAGCATATTGGCAAGCGATAAATGATGCGCTTGCTAATCCTGTGGTATTTAAAAATGCGCTAACCAGTGCGCAAGTAGTAAATGCCGCAGTTAATGTAGACCCATCTTCTATATTCGCACCATTATTATTTGGTAAAAAAAATGTTCTTACTCCGATCTTATTTTTCTGGCGCTTTACGGTTAATATGGCAAATATATTCCTTCTGGATGTATTTAATAATTGGTCATTAAAAAATCCTTACAGTCGTTCTTATGTAGATTTATTTTTACACGGTGGCGAAGAAGCAAAAAAGACAACGGGCGAATTGAAAGTATTATACGATATGAGAAATACATTTTCTCCTTCAAATCTAAAGAGGATATTTGGACAATTAGGTGAAGAATTTTTAGGAGACCTAAATCAAGAAGAAGCTGAGAAAATATTTAATGCAATCAATGATGCTATTAAGAAAAGAGAAAAAGTTTTAAAAGATACAGATAAATATGCCAAACTATTATTAACTGGCAAGCTTGCGGGTCAAAGATTTCTTGAGTTCTTGGGCTATATGGCAGTAGAGTTCCTCATAACTTATGTAGCTTCAGTATTAAAACAAGCACAAAGAAAGATTATTGGTCAGTATTTAATCAAGCCAGAGAATAGAAAGGCTTTTTTAGGCAAGGTAGTTCCTAAGAGAGAAATTAGAAAGGCGGTATTAAACTCGGTTAATATAGCCAAGATGATAAGTCCGAAGTCTATAGGAACTGGCTTATTCCCTGAAGTTAATATTTATAATACTACAGAGTGGCGGTCTATTGTGCGGGCACTTTTAAGATGGTCAACTATAGTAGCAATACCACCTTTGAGCTTTGTTGATATGATTTTACGAACTGCTACGGGTGCAAGCTTAGAGGAAATTATCTATTACAATTGTATATATGAAAAGAAAAGAAAATAAATAAAGGAGAGAACGATGTTATTATCCAGAAAATTCTTGCTATCGCTGTTAATTGCGATAGTGGGCACAATCTTAATGGCACAAAGAGCGATTACTCCAGAACAATGGCAATGGTGTATGACGGTTACGGTCTTAACCTATGTTTCCAGTTTAGCCATACAGGAGAATAAGGTTAAAAATACTAAGGTAATTAAGATTGATATTTACCAAAGAATAATAAATCTGTTTACTCGGGATTTTATTTTAACAATCCTGTTATTTGTCATTGCTACAGTGTTTTTAAGCAAGAATATAATTACGAATACTGTCTGGTTTGCTTTAGTGTCTGCCTTAGGTGCAGTTTATAATATAGGTAATTCTCTACAAAAATGACCAATAAGATTATACTGATAATCATAGTAGTTCTGCTGGTAGTTCTTGGCTTGTATATTTATAAGTCAAAGAAGACCGAAATTCAGGAATTACCAGCAGTTATTGAGCATACTCAGATAGTGTATAAGCAAATGCCAGCTAAGGTAGAAACGCTGGTGGTTAATAATGTTCCCCGAGAGTATGCCACTTATGAAGCAGAGAAAGATACAAATAATGTTCATCTTTCATTGAAGATAGGCTATGATGAGCTGGATAATAAGTTTGATGTTAAGGCTGATGTTTTTAGCAAAGAGAAGGTTTTAGAGCCAAAGAAAGTTCAATTTACCTCCAGTATAGGTATAGGTTTTAAGCCTGATGATATTAACCCTGATTATGCAGTGTTAGATGCTGGAGTGAAGGTAAAAAACTACAGAATTACAGCCTTTGCTGATACCCGAAAAACTATCGGTGTCAGACTGGGTGTAGATTTTTAAGGAGTTGTAAAATGCCAACGACAATAAAACAAAGATATGACCAAGAAAATGATGTAGGTAAATTGGGAAGTAGTTCTATTGCTTCTCGTCCACTGAAAGATAATTTTTTGGTGCCTGTTTGGGATGCAGATAATAATGTAGGAAGGGTAAGTAGAATAGGGGATTTAATTATAGATAACGATAACTATGTTAAGTCTATGATATTGAGTGGCGCTTATTTCCCCACGGCAAATATCGTCTATGATGCTTCAAATAATATTCTTTCAGCTGATATAGAATATGCAGATGGCAAGACTGGTAAATTAACTAATGTATATCGTGGCAGTCAAGTAATGTCCTATTTTACCAGAAATCAAGCCAGCGGACTGACAAAAGAATACAGTATAAAACAGATAAAAGATAGTGCGGGCAGAGTAATTAGTAAGCAGTGGTATGACAAAAGAGTAGAAATTACTGGAGACATTAAACCTTTTTGCGTCAAACTTAATGACACACCGAGCGAAACTGAAAATACTGGCATACAGAATATTAATATTAAAGGCATAAATTTGACTACAGGCATTAATTTGGCTGTTAGTGGTAATTTTGGATTAAGTTTAGATAAAACAAGTTGGAATAATGTTTTAAAATTAGATAGTAATTATGATGGAAAGGTATACATACAAACAAAAGAAGCGGAAACCTTAGGCGAATATACGGGTTATCTATCTATCTTCAGTTCAGAGATAGAAGAAAGAAGAATACCTTTAAGTGGTGCAACGGGAAATGGCACGGAAACTAATCCTTATCCTGTGGCTTCAGCTTATCAGTTAGATGATGTGCGCAATGGTCTTGATAAATATTACAAACAATACTGCAATATTGCGCTTGACCCAAATACTCATTTTCCATCTATTGGAACTTATTCTAATAGATTTACTGGTACATACGATGGTAA
>Ga0209508_1000456_pt1 | contig 42707 bp, 40 predicted proteins | sample AD_UKC129_MetaG_FD_184427 | JGI IMG/M metagenome (GOLD analysis project Ga0209508, IMG submission 184427) | Active sludge microbial communities of municipal wastewater-treating anaerobic digesters from Canada - AD_UKC129_MetaG (SPAdes) (version 2) | ecosystem: Engineered > Bioreactor > Anaerobic... | reverse complement strand
AATATTGTTTTGCAACGCTGTATCCATCCTCGTTGCTCATTAGACCTCCTATAGGGAGGGGTAATGTTTCACTTATATCGCCACACACCACAGAGAGTCCGCCCTTCTGTTTGATAATAAGATTGACAGCATGGCATATATCTTCGTCTGTTGCGCCAACAGCAACAATATTGTGAGAGTCGTGTGCAACAGACGATGCAATGGCGCCTCTTTTTAAACCAAAGTTTTTGACAAATCCTACAGAAGGCGGACAGTCTTTATAACGATTAACTACAACGAGCTTCAAAATATCACTATTTACGTCTGAAACCAGATTACCTTCACATGATTTACAGGTCACGGTCAACCTGCCTGTAATAACCTGTTCGTTGATAACTTCGATTACATTGATAGGTTTACCCATATCTGCTACAAAAAAATCCGATATCCTTTTTTCGTTTATGCAAAATTTGTTTATAATGGGTACTGACAGATGAGGTAACAGAGTTTTTCCATGCTCCGCAACGACCTCGCCGTTGATGTAAGTTCTTAGGACATTGAAATATTCAAGATTATCCACTTCGATAAAATCAGCACGATCCCCTATACGCAATAGACCTGTATCGAGCCCATAGTGTATAGCAGGTGTTACGCAGGCACATTTCAACACAGTCATCACATCTATACCCATCTGTAATGCCTTTTTTACCAGTTCATTTATATGGCCTGAAACAAGGTCATCAGGATGCTTGTCATCGCTGCAAAACATGCACTGATTTGCATGTTCCATAACCAGAGGGCTCAATGCATCAAGGTTTTTTGCTGCAGAACCCTCCCTCACGATAAGCTTCATACCGAGCAAAATCTTTTCCAGGCCCTCATCATAACGGAATGTTTCATGGTCAGTTGATATACCGGCACGCACATATCTTTCAAGTGCATCCCCTGTAAGGCCAGGCGCATGGCCATCTATCGGTTTTCCATGACTTTTTGCAATGGCAATCTTTTCCATCACTACCGGGTCATTATCTATAACACCAGGATAATTCATCATCTCGCTTAAGTATTTTATGTCTTTTCTGGCAAGCAGGGCGTCAATCTCGGTAGTATCGAGGCTGGCACCGGATGTTTCGAACTGGGTGGCAGGCACGCAAGGTGGAGCACCAAAATAAAAATTGAAAGGGACTGTCTTTCCATTTTCTATCATGAATTCGATGCCCTCGGTGCCAAGCACGTTTGCAATCTCATGGGGATCAGAAACCGTTGCGACGGTTCCATGCACAACAGCGAGTCTTGCAAATTCTGATGGCACCAACATTGAACTCTCAATATGGACATGGGCATCTATGAAACCAGGAACGATAAATGTATTGTAATGTTTGTTTTCCCTGATAATATCAACGATCCTTCCTTTGCTTACTAAAATGCTACCAGGATAAATGGTTGAATTTATTACATCGACAATGTTACCTGAGATCTTCATATTGATGGTCTTATCTGGTCTATCTCGTCTGTCTCGTTTATTTCGTTTATTTCGTTTATCTCGTCTGTCTTGTTTATCTGGTATATCTCGTTTATCTCGTTTATCTCGTTGGTTATGGCTTTGATTGCCTGCTTACTTTTAAATGGATAATTCATCTTATATATTTATCTTTAATGCTTCTTCTTTAAATTCCTTTGTAAATACTGCCTTTGGAATCACATCCATTTAAGACATCCCAGTTATTAGTGTATTAATTTATAACTTTGGTGTCTATTAAATTCATCATAGGTCAATTATTGTCGAGTTTAATAATTTTCAGAATATCTTAGCTTAAATTAATTGTAAATGGATATAAAACCTCAGCACCTTTTTTATTTTTAATAAGGGCCTTGCCTTCGTATCTGCCAGAAGGGATGTCTTTTATATTCCATTTAATTTCCCCTATTTTGCTGTCTATGGTCATATTCTTTGGACATTCAATTAGGGAATATGTAAGCTCTGTCTTTGTAGTATCATCAATTAAAATCTTAAATACCATAATATCATTATCGATTTTTGGCTCTGATATACCAAGAATCTTTGGTGTGGTGGAGCGTATAGTTAGGCTCAAAAATCTTGGTTGACCTTTTTTTTCTTTCAAAAAAGGTGTAATTGTTACCCCAACTACATCTCCTTCTTTAAAACCAGATATGCTATCTTTGTTGTAGTCCTCTATGATTTTCCCGTTTATGCTCCATTGAAACCTATATTCTACTTCTGGTTCCATTTTTTCAATCATAACCCTGACTATATCCCTGCCCTCTAATGATAGAAGTTCAAGCCTTGCCATTTCAACTGGTTTAATTGAGACCTCTTCTGGCTTTTCTTTCGCAACTTGTTTTTTTACTAAGTGCCCGTTTAAAGAACCTCTGTGGGTGCCATCTTCTTTTTTAAAAAAAAGATAAGAGCTTATAATAAGCACCAACATAGCAGCAATATATAAAATATACTTAATGTCGATTTTTATCTTTTTATGTGTTTTTACCTGTTTTTTTTTCTGTTTTTTAATAGGCATAAAGCACTTCTAACTGTGCCCTCTCCTGAGGATTCTCTTTTTTTTCTCCCTGCACCTCGATAGAATACATGTATGGAAAATGCTGTGGGGTAATTACACCACTTGCCGATTCTGCCACACCGGTGCCCTCAAGCATAACCCCGCCTGTATTTGTATTACCGGCAACAGTATCAACTATTTTTACATAGACATCATATGGGGGACCTGATGCAGCATTTAAGGTAAATTTAATGTCTGAAGAAACCTTAATATTAGTGTCTGATACACACGTAGAATCCCAGGAAGAGGTGGCTGAAAGGAGCTTACTGCTTACACATACATCAGTTGCCATTTTGGTTACGGCTGTGTTTGTAGTAAGATTTAAACTACTTAAAACAGAGGTAATAGAGCTTTCTGGAGTCGCAGTGGCAAAACTTATAGTTGTAGGGATTAAATCCTTAATGAAAAATTCCAATGCGCCGTATGATGCCTCTTTCGCTGTTTTATAGTTTTTTTCAAGAATAGAGACCTCAGTTCCTCTCCCTAAAAAATATAAAATAGCTGCAACTAATAAAGAAGAGATAAGGATTATCATCAATACGAGCACCATTGCCACGCCCTTTGATTTTTTTTTACCTTTACTTTTCATAGATCCTTTGGCTTTACTACAATTATATGCTGTTTCCAGCGATAATTCTGCCAGCTTGTTCCTATGGTTGAGGAAAGATTAAATTCTCTACCTTTTCCGAACTCACCAACAGATATTGTGCTTGTAGGGTAAATATAACTATTATCTTTCCCTCCCTCGTGGGTCAATATATAAATCCTAACCTCTTTTACCCTCTTTCTTATCTGATTTGCAGTTAGGCTTGATATATCATCTGAATATGTCTCAACAACCCCATCTTCGTTGCTATCGAGTCCAAAAATGACCTGCATATCTGCCACACAGTCAAGGATAGGCATTTCATTCAATTCTCCGTTGGCGTGATTTACTGTAGCCTTATATAGAATACCAGTATTAGGTGCACATCTTAATGACATAGAAGATGTGGTTGGCACTTTAATGTAGTAGTCCGTTCTATTAAAAGGCATCCTTAAGTCTGTGCTGGCATCCACACCGTATATCATATATCTTTCCCCTTGATTCTGGGGAGAGAAATCAGATGAAAAATTTGCCGAATTAAAAGTTGTGTAGAAATTCCCATCTGCATCCAATATTAACTCGTTACTACTATAGATATCTTTTGCTGGTTTTATTACAATGACCCTATTTCCATTGACAAGGTTTTGACTGCTTGAAGACCATGTTTTTGGAAAGGGTTTATTTTCAAATGTAATATATGTCCATTTTGTGCACACATTGTTTGTTGCAGCAAGGATTGATTTGATAACGAAATAATCTGAGCCGTTTAAACCTGTATTGTTACCTGAGACAAAAGGCCTTGGGATGCCAGATGGTGCATCGTTATATGCGTTTGCAGGGGATGTGGATGCCTCATTATAACTAATGGTTGAACGAAAACTCTCGGGCAATCCATATCCTGCATGTTCTATATCATAAGTGAGCATGCCAAGACCTACAAAACTATCCATCTGGGTAGACATAATGCCCATTTCTCTACCTGCCTGCTCAAGGACATTTTTAAATGTGTCAGAGCTTATGGCAACTATAATTGCAAGAATGGTCAAGGCAATAAGAAGTTCTATTAAACTAAACCCTTTTTTGTTAAGTTTATATTTTTTCAAAATGTTAGCCTCTATTGATGATTGTGCGCACAGCATGGCTCCATTCTTTGTTCATTATGGTCCACTTTACATTTACCTCCACAGAAGAACTATTAATAGAGATAGTAGCAACACTCCACTCAACGCTAAAATCCCTTTCAAAATTCTTTATTTTTCTTCTTATAATTGTGCTACCAGAAGTAAGGGAAGAATAAGAGATGTTTCTCAGTTCGTTTATTTTCTGTTCCGCAATTTTTACAGATTCATCCCTGCATAGATTATTAATGTTATATTGGGTATATAATAATAACCCCTCAAGGGCACCGAGCATACCTATTGTAAGTATTGAAATGGCAATAAGCACTTCAACGAGTGTAAAGGCCTTGTTATTTAGTTTCACAGTTTGCACTCGTGCACCCCGATGATTGTGTTTTAATCTTTCCTAAATTAATCTTTGTTTGAGACACCTTAATGCAATCGTATGTTGGATTAACATTCGAGAATATGCAGATTGTGCATGGTGTGTTTGAAAAGCCCCTTGAATTAAAACTAATAAATCCTCCTCCACTAAAAGATACAGGATGGGAAAACATGCCTTTAGATGTAAAAAGGACATCGGGATTTTGATTTGCCTGCAAGATGATAGCATCAACCCCTGTATCGAGCACCTCATTTTCATTGGTATCCACATAACCTATATAATTATCGGATGTTAATTCCATAAATGTCATCTTATTATTCCTCATGGCCATCATCCTTAATTTTACTAAATCACCATATATAGCCATAATCTGGTTGTTTATCTCGTTTTTTATAGTGAAATTTCTATAACCAAAAACAGACATACCTGCAAGTATTCCCACGATAATAACAACAACCATAAGCTCTAATAGCGAAAACCCTTTTATGTCTTTCATTTTTCTTTAATGTGGATTATCTTTTTCATGGGTCTTGGGCCAATAACCACTGATAAACCTTGGCCACGAGGTGGCATACCTGTAATCGCCCCGGTCCTTCTTCCACCTTTTTCTGAAAATGCTGAGCCTAACTGTAATTCCTTTATCTCCCCTGTTGATACCTGAAGTAAGCCTTTGCCCAAAAGCCCTGTTGCAGCCCCTCCTGTTTTATAGTCCACAGCCCAGATATATGTGTTTCCACCTACTGCACATATATCTGATGAAGGCTGGAAAGTTGTAAAAAAAACTACACCGCTAAATACTGCCAGTGGGTCTGTTATAACCCTCTCCTGTAGATTAGTTGAACTCGGCTGGTCAAGGTTTATATACCATCCTGAATATACTGAATCTAAAGTGGTAGATGGACTTGTTGTCTGGTCTTTTAAATTAGATTCTGTAATTGAGGTAGAGCAGGAACTATCCAGTGCATTTGCAGAAGAATAACACGGTTCTTTTATGCCGTATATGCGTCTTATTGTAGATGAGTCTGAAGTGCTACCAGGGTCATCCATGTTTGTCCCCATTTTATAAAAGTATCTTCCTGTTCCAAAATAAAGCCATAACTTGCCGTTGTTTCTATCCTGGAGTTTTGCAACTGCTGCTGTCACAGGACCTATATTTTCAATTACTGTTCTAACCACCCAGTCATTCGGGTTATTACTCTCCTTTGTTAGTAGTCTTATTACACCTCCCTTTGTCCATGTGGAGCTTGAAGTGCATGGCGAATCTGCACATTTTGTATATCCAATGTATAGGGCGTCGTCTTTATAAAAACCAGAAGAACCTGAATTACCCTTATCTATATCAATAGTGGAATTTATGATTGAACCCCCAAAGGCATATGTAATACCCGTATCTATTTTTCTCAATAAATTCCCTGTCTTCAAATCAAGAACAAACAGCTTTAGCTCCTGATCCGATTTCCCCAAAAACTGACGATATACGGGATTTATTGGTCCTGTGGGGCCTGAAGCGAATACAACAAACCAGTTTCCGTTTTTTGAATAATCGCCAACTCTTATTATGGCAGGCCCTGATGTGGACATGCCAAGTTCTGCATGGGAAAATTCCCAAAGAAGAGTGGGATTATATGGGTCTGTAACATCTATGGCAAAATAGGAGGAATAACCGAGATTTGAAACAGGGGTATTGACGCAATTTGTGCACGATGTGCCATAGTTTCTCGTTGCACCTCCAAGACCCATACCACCTATAAGTATGGTTCTCCAGCTATTTACCGTCTTTGTGTCATCGGCGTTTCCGTTTATACTGGCATCTACAAGAAATGTGGAAGAATCCACATAGTATAGATGGCAGTAATCCTCTTCTACAAGGTATTTCAAATAGGGCAGTGCATGTTTTGGAATAAAAGCCCAAAGTTCTTTTCCCAAATCTGTTCCTTCCAGTTTACCCTTTTCATATGCACCCTTTCCTGACCAGCTTTGCTTTAGGTTCCCAAGATAGAAGGCATGGAGCATACCATCGTTTGCCCCCACATAGGCAACGCCTCTATTTAAATAACTACTTTGATTTATAAATTCATTATAAGTTGTGTCATTATAACCATTGGGTGGTGATTGATGATATGTGTTTACAGGAGAAAAGGATTGGATCCTCGGCGTTGAATTTATAATATCACCTAATTTCCATGTGCCTGTCGAGCCTCCCATTGTTACTGTTCTATTTCTATATCCGCTTTTATCAATCCCGTGAACATAATCTATTAAATCTTGCGCCTCTGTGAGATTTGCCACATTTAGATATGACTGCAAGGTTGAGGCATTGCTTTTTGAAAAATCAATAAAAGGGCCTGTAAGTTGTGTATATATTGTCCTCGGTGATGCGGATACATCCCTTGACCATAAGACCTTTCCTGCCTCCCAGAGATTTTTTACCTCTTCTATGTTGACTGTATTTATATAAGCATCTGGAGCACCGTCACCATCAGTATCCTGATAACGCTTAACAAGGGTCTCATTAGCCGTAGGATCAAAATAAAAATTCACAACATAGTCGTTTGTAAGATGGAGTATCTTATTCTCGTCTGTATCCTCTCTAATATTACTTTTTTGCAGATAGGGGTCCACAAAATACCACAGGTTATGGATTTTGCCAACCCAGTCTATTTCAGTGGATTCAAATGTCTTTTTTGGGAAATAGACAGCCTGCAATAGATTAGCACCACTTCCCTCGCTTGAGGCAAGGATCGATACAGCACTACCAGTGGATATCCTTCTTAACAGGTCAAGAACAACATTTGCAATCTTTTCTTTTAACTCTGTGGCACTGTCTGCCTTAAAAAATGTATCGGGAATACCATCACCGTTTTTGTCCCAGTCAGGCTGTGATGCAGGGATATCTGTGCACGGACTACCTTTTCCGCAGTTAGAAAAGTTACAGCAATCATCCACAGGACCGCATGTGCCTTGAGGGTATCCACTGGTCCCTCCTGGCCATGTTCTATTTCTATCAAAAGAACCGTACATGGCCACATTTTTTAATGACCTCTCACCAGTGCCACCAAGCCATAAGCCAATAGTATAAACCGATTCTACATAACTACTTATGCCTGTTGGTTGATTTTTATATCCATTCTTGTGCATCCAATATGCTGGTACAACTGGGTCTGGGGATTCTGATTCCTGGTCACTGTCAATTTTACAATATGAACTCACAGGATAACCGCCTCTATTCCACTGTCCATCTGACATAAGAAGGACAAAATTTTTTGCACACGGCACAAGTTCAAACTCATTCCCCTGACAGTTTCCATCGTTATTTTTGTCAAAACACCTGTACATGGGGTTTTTCCATTCATTTCCAGAACCTGTCTGGGGTTGGGGGCCACCGTATTTTGCTGAATTCTGAGCTAAATAGTTCAGTGCATCCCACATGGCAGGTCCGGTTGGCGTTGACCCTGTTGTTGATTGATCATTTATTGCAGTTATGACATTTTTATAAGGATTTACACCATCAAAGCTTGCAGATGCGGTAAAATCTCCGATATATACAGTTCTTTGTATGCCATCGCTATTAAAAAACATTGCCCCAATAAGGGGTTTAGGTGAAAAATTTTTCAATTGAAACAAAAGCCCACCTTGGTCACCTGTAATCCTTGCCCATGGTGCCTTAACCAACATGCCGTCAGAGGTTTTGAGTTCACAACCACTACTATCGCAGCTTAACTGGTTATTTGGATAGACCTCAGGGTCACAAGTTTGAATGGAGTTGTTGCAGCTTTTCGGTCTACCCCCGGTTAATGCCCACCTTAAAATATCAATTCTTTTCATATATTTGTAGTTCAAGTAATTTCCCGTATCCACATTACAATCACCGGATAAAGACCATGAAGAACAGCAAGCATATTTTGAAGAACTACATCCATGTGTTCCTTTTGGGTCACAATAATCGTAGCCAAATGTACTTGATCTACAAACCCAGCTTGTGCATGTTCTCGTGCATGGAGAACCTGTTGGTGTTGTCTCTACCCATAGACAGTTTGAGGTTGATGGATCGCAATATGTTGACCCATCTGATGGATTTACAGGTTTATAATATTTTGTTGGGTCAAAATAACCTTCATAAGTAGTCGTGGCATTATATGTTCCATTATCGCAGGATGTCCCACTTGTAACCGATGAATACGCACACCAGCCCATACTACCACTTGTGTCTATCAACAAAAGCAGATTTGGGTCAACAGGTGTGCCTATTGAAGATGGCATCTGACAATAGTCTGCCATTGTCTGGGTGTATGAAAAATTGGGAATAATCATTATGAATAAGGTTATAATGATTATAAAAAAATGCCTCATTATCACCTCTCAAGCACAATTGTATGTATTTTTTTAGGATCACACACAGGGCTATCTATAGTAAACTGAATCTTTTTTCCCACAATAGATTTATCGAGGTCATCCTTTGCATAATCGGGAAATTTAAAATTCCATAGCCCACTGCAGTTTTCACTTGTGACCTGTATCCTTACAATGCCTGAGACTGCATCAACAGATTTTATTATCCCGGTGAGACTTAAGTTCTCCTGGGCAAAAGAAACATGAAAATTTATGAGAGAAAAACCAAAAATAATACATGGGGCTAAGAGCTTAAAAAACACACTTTTTTTGTTCATAATACCCCCTTTGTAAATACTTAAGACCTTAAAATGTTCAAAAAAGCAACTACTAATATTTTACCATAAAAAATATACATTACAGCACCAAGGGACAGAAAAGGTCCAAAAGGAATGGCATATTTCGAATCTTTGCCCTTTATAAGCATTGCCGGTATACCTACTATTGTACCAAATAAAGAACCGGTAATAATAGTAAAGATGACGCCTTTTATACCGCAGTAGGCACCTATCATGCCTATTAGTTTTATATCTCCACCTCCCATTCCTTCTATCTTTCTTATTAATTGATATCCAAAGGCAATGGCAAAAAGCACTCCTCCCCCTAAAACCACACCAAATAAGGCATCAAAAAATCCAAAATTTTGTCTGAAAAAGGATAATATTAAACCGATTATTAAACCGCCTATACTTAACACATCTGGGATAATTTGAAATTCCAGATCGATGAAAGATATGACAACAAGAAGAGAAACAAAGAATATCATCACGAAAAACTCAATGCTTAACCCATTTGTTTTAAACAAAAATAAAAAAAGCAGTGCAGTTATAAATTCTACAATGGGGTATCTTATGGATATCTTTGCATTACAATGGCGACACCTGCCACGTAGGATTATGTAACTCAAGATGGGGATGTTGTCATAGAATTTGATAGGTTTTTTGCAATCAGGGCAGTAAGAATTGGGAACGATAATGGATTTATCTCTTGGAAGCCTGTAAATACAGACATTTAAGAAGCTACCCACAATAGCCCCAAATATTAAAATAATTATACCCATAGAATTATTTATAACCTATTTATATAGGATAATGCTATGACAAATGTCACATAAGTTCAAAAGGGAGTAACAAAAATAGATTACTTTTTTTCATCATCAGAGTGGGGTTATATGAATTAACTAAAAAATATGAAAAATGCCTTTTAGGGTTTTTAAAACTATTTACCTTTTTTTATTCTAATTCGAACGACCAGTAATATTTAATGTCCTTTTCTTTGAGGTATCTTTCTATATTAGGATGATAGTCGTGGGCTATAAATAAGACAAATGCATCCATTTTTTCCTTTTTTGTAATTGTTTCTACTATGCGCAAAAATTTGTCTATCTCTTTTTTAGATGGTCTTACCTTTACTTCCCCGAGTATTAGCAAGGTTTTTCCGTTTTTCCTTCCTTTTCCCCAGACATTAATCTGGTTATCCTCATAGTATCTCCTTATCAATTTTCCTTCCACCTCAACCCCTTCTTTCTTAAGAAGTATTGGAAGGCTTTTATAAGCATTATTTTCAAGGGAGTATCCTACAGAGTTGGATATACCTTCAAGTCTTTCTTCTATAAAGTCTACTCGTTTTATGAGTTTATTGAGTGTTTCTTCAGTTCTTTTCTGGGCTTCTGCAAGGGCATTAACTGTTATCTCGAGTTTTGTTAGTCTTTCTTCTGATTTCTTCTGTGCTTCTGCAAGCTCTCCAACTGCTATTTCGAGTTTTGTTAGTCTTTCTTCTGATTTCTTCTGTGCCTCTGCAAGGGCATTAACTGTTATCTCGAGTTTTGTTAGTCTTTCTTCTGATTTCTTCTGTGCCTCTGCAAGGGCATTAACTGTTATCTCGAGTTTTGTTAGTCTTTCTTCTGATTTCTTCTGGGCCTCTGCAAGGGCATTAACTGTTATCTCGAGTTTTGTTAGTCTTTCTTCTGATTTCTTCTGGGCCTCTGCGAGGGCATTAACTGATTTGGTAAGCTCTATAAATGCTGCCTTCAATTCGTCAAAATCACTACGCTTTACCGTTTCCCTTGTGTTTCTTTCTATCTCTTCAAGGAGGTCAAAAAAGACATTTCTTACTTTTGGATCAAGTTCTTCAAGCCCTCTTAAGATTTTGATGCTATACGGCATATATCAATTCCTTAAAAAATTCATTATATAAAAAATTATATCATCTGGTTTTTGATATTGCAATAAAACTAAGGGTATGTTAGTGTAAAAATTTATGTTAAATTCTTCCAGTTTACTAAAAACAGTCACAAATCCATTATAAGGAGGGGTATATGATAGAAAAAAATATAAATGCCTTAAAAAAGGCTATTCAACTGGAAAAGGATGGCATTGACTTTTATCTAAAATCTGCCAATAAGACAAAAAATATCTTTACGAAAACGATATTCGAAGAGCTTGCAAGGGAAGAAGAAAATCATATTAAGGCAATAAACAAAATCTATGAAGATTTAAAAAATAAATCGATAAAAATAGAGTGGGTAACATCGGGAAGTAAAGATAATATTGAAAAGGTTTTTCAAGAAGCCCTCGTTGAAAAGGCAAAAAAATCTAAAAGCGATTTAGAGGCGCTAAATCTTGTCCTTGATTTTGAGGATAAAAGTATAAAGTATTACGAGAGACTTGCAAAAAACTCAAAGGATAATTTCGAAAGGCGTTTTTATCTTACATTATCCTATGAAGAAAGGGGCCATTACCTGAAGATTATGGATTCTATTCAATATATATCCGATCCCACAGGCTGGTATTATGTAAAGGAAAGGTCAATGGTTGATGGGGGTTAATTCTATTAGACCTTAAAATCTCTCAGTTCAACTTTAAAACCCGCTTTCTCAATCTCTTCTTTGATAGGCAAGATATCTTCAGTGTCCAAGTGTATCACAAGGCTCTTTCCTGCCGGATCTTTAGGTATCCAGAAGGTCTTTACCTTTAATCCTGCCTTGACTATCATATCCGTTACCCTGTGAAAGCCGTCGCATGTGCCGGCGCCGTAAACGGTTAATCGCGTTCCTGTTTCGCCTATACCGAGTAAAGGATTCAAAATCTTATAGAAGACATCATTGGTGGTGAGTATACCCACAACCTTTTCATCTTCAATAACAGGCAGGCTCCCTACCCTGTGTTTTTGGGCAATGGCAACGGCCTTTTCTATCGTAGTCTCAGGCGTTACTGTTATTACCTTTGTCTTCATAATCTCTTTTACAGTAAGCTTTGATACAAGATAGAAAAGTTGTCTCTGGTTGTAAGGTGTGGTAGAGGATGGGCTGGCCTTTAATACATCGTCCTTTGTAACGATCCCCACCAGACGCCCGTTTTCAATACTATCCACAATGGGAAGTCTTCCGATTTTATGGGAAAACATTATCTTTTCAGCATCAAGGACATATGTATCACCAGTTATTGTTATTACATTTTTTGTCATAATATCTTTTACAAACATATAGACCTCGTTTATTTATACTCAAGGGTATTTTGATGGTTTTTGTATCATCTGTCAAGCATATTATTTCTATTTGCCTTGAAATGCTACTCCCTTAACTGTTATTATCATGGATATCATGGATGTAAAGGAAAATCACCTCATAAAATTAATAAAAAGATTTGAAAAAAAATCAACAGACATCATAAGGGGTATAGGTGACGACGGTGCAGTTGTAAAATTAAAAGAAGGGAAATATGTGTTTACCCAGGATGGTCTTATAGAGCATATACATTTTGAATTTTCTTTTACAAAACCTTACTATATAGGTAAAAAGGCAATATATGTGAATGTTTCGGACATTCTTTCCATGGGTGCCCTACCCCTCTATTTCCTCGTAACTATAGGTATTCCTGAAAAATTAACATCCACTGAGATAATGGATGTTTATAGAGGCATTAGCGCTGCTGCAAGAGAATTTCATCTGATTATGCTGGGAGGAGATACCATTGCCACCAATTCCGATTTCTTAATAGATGTATCGATGATAGGCATTTTGAAAACCAACAAATATTTAGGCAGGGATGGGGCCAAAGAGGGTGATTTCATTGCGCTAACAGGTCATATTGGTGAAGGTGCCTATGGTCTTAAGGTTTTAAAAGATGGGGTGGGAAAAGAAAAAAAAACGCTAAACCGCTATATTAAAAGATATATAAACCCAAGACCTCCCTTTGAATTATGGAATGAACTTATAAAAACTGATGTTATCAACGCAATGATTGATATAAGCGACGGCTTGATAATAGACCTTGAAAGGATGATGGATGAAAGTAAAAAGTCTGCAAAAATCTTCATGGAGAGATTGCCCATCCCCAACATTTTAAAAAGACTTTCGCTGGAAGAACTTGCCTTATCAGGGGGTGAAGACTTTCAGCTTCTGTTTACGTTCCCTAAGGAAAAACTTTCGGTCATTGAAAATATAAAAAGAAAAGGTTATGTTATATCAATTATTGGCGAGGTTAAAAAAGGCAGAGGTGTAAAACTTTACGAAAACGGCAAAAAGAAAGAAATACTAAAAAAAGGTTATGAGCATTTTAATGTAGAAAAACTATGAAAAACATCTATATTAAGGATATAACAAGGGAAAATATAGAGATTGAGGACCTTTTTATAGTCCGCAATAAGGCCGTTTATTCCAGCAAAAACAACACAAAATATATGAACCTTGAATTAAAGGATAAAACTGGAACAATAGATGCAAAGTTATGGGATCAAGTGGATTATTTCAACAACCTCTTCGATAAGAACGATATAGTTTGGGTAAAGGCAAAATCAAGGCTGTATTCAGGGAGGCCTCAATTAACGATTATTGATATTCAAAAGGTCGAAAATGAGATTTCAATGGATGATTTTAAGGAATTCTTCCCCTCAAGTGAAAAAGACATGGAAGAACTTAAAACTGAATATTATAACCTCATAGAACAGATTGAAAACCCTTTCATACGCGCATTTTTTTCTCTCTTTAACAGCAAAGATGATATGCGTGAAAGATTTTTCTTATTCCCCGCCTCCATTGGTGTTCATCATATGTATTTAGGTGGTCTTCTTGAACACTCAGTAAATGTTGCCCGCATTGCATACAAAATAGCTGATATAACAGGTGGCGATAAAGACATAATCATTGCAGGTAGTTTGATCCATGATATGGGAAAGATAGAAGAAATGGAGTTTAAAGGAAGGTTTAGATATTCAGACAGGGGAAGGTTATTGGGCCATATCGGTCTTGGTGTGATGATGTTCGAAGCCCTTATAAAAGAGATCGAGGATTTTCCTTCTTACATTGCAGATATCCTGACCCATATTATAATCAGTCATCACGGAACAGAAGAATGGGGTTCACCGAAAAAACCCATGTCCATCGAGGCACTCATAGTCCATTATATAGATAACCTTGATGCAAAGATCACAGGCGTGAAAGAACATATGAAAGAAAAGATGGAAGACGATAGATGGACAGAATATCATAGGTTGTATGAATCGAGATTTTACAAAACCCCTGAAAGGTAGGTCCACATGGAAATAAGAAGGGTATATGTAGATAAATTAAAAATGGAAAACGGTATGGCCCTTTTGGCAGGCCAGAATCATAAATATATTGCCATTGTTTTGAGAAAATGCCCGGGCGACAGAATCGATTTAATAGATGGAAAGGGTTATCTGTATCGATGTGTTATAAATAACATAAAAAACAAAAAAATATATCTGCAGGTCCTCGATGTCATCCACAAGCCAGAAGAAAAAAGACCCAAAGTAACACTATGTATAAGCCCCATAAAAGGTCATAGAATGGACTGGCTTATAGAAAAGGCAACGGAGTTAAACATAGAGAAGATATTGCCCACCATATTCAAGAGAACCGTTATAAAAATAGATGATAAAGAAAAGAAATGTGAAAGATGGAGAAAAATATGCATAGAGGCATCGAGACAGACGGGAAGGTTTACGATTCCTGAAATTATTGAGCCCACACCTTTAAGGGGTATTCTTCCCTTCATAGAGCCCATACAAAATAGATGGGTCTTGTATGAAAAGGAAAAAAACTGTCATGTTAAAGATGTAATTTCCACATATAAAGAAGGAGAGATTTGCATAATAATAGGTCCTGAAGGCGGTATTGATGAACAAGAAATAGAATGGCTCAAAAATAATGGATTTGTCTCTTGTTCCCTCGGAGAAAATATATTTAGAGTAGAAACTACACCTCTTGTAGTCTTATCTATAATACATTATGAATATTCACAAAAATAAGAGGGGGTTTTTAAAAGGATAACATGGATAATAAGGGTAAGGCAGGTTGCGGTTGTCTATTTATCCTGCTCATTATTATTATGGTTTTTTTGGGTTTGTTCATCCATCCCTTTACCCTGAAAATTATAAGCAAACAGTTCAGATATGAAGACAGGATATTCAAGTCAGATGTAATATTCGTGCCTTATTTTGCTGAAGATAAACACGGCGAGACATATATAGAGGCCTTCAGGGAATACTGGGCAGGAAACGGAAGGGCAATCTGGATAGAAGATGAAAAGGTATTAGGAGTGAGCCTTTTTGATATAGTAAATCAATTGGCAAGGACAAGGGGTATTAAGGAAAATGTAATATTTAAGGTTGAGGCAGATGGAGATGAAAAGACCAGGATAGATAAAATAAAAAATATAATCATCAAGTCAGGGGTCAAAAAAATTATAGTAATCGTGCCGGAATACGCCTCAAGAAGATTCCATCTCCTTCTCAACGGTAAAGACGAAAAGTTAACCTTTATTTTAAAACCAGTTCATCTATCTTGTTTCAAGATGGATAGGTGGTGGAAGGATAGTATCTCAAGGCAATTACTCTTTAGAGAGGCATGGGAGATAGGTTCCATCTACTTTCAAAAATTTAAAATCGGTGAAACAAAAAACAATAAAGAGAAAAAATGACTAACCTTTGCGAGATAATTGCACTGTCAAGGATAAAAGGGTTAAGCCTTTTTAAAAAAAGAGAGATTTTGGAAAGTAATGACACAGGGGCCTTAAAGAATGCGATAAAAGATTTTAAGGGTTTTAAGGAAATCGAAAAAGAATTAAAAAGATTGGATGATATGAATATAGAGGTGCTGACAATAAATGATAAAGAATACCCTGTGTTATTGAAAAACATTCCCGATGCACCGGTAGTGATCTATAAAAAAGGGAGGATCCCGGAAGAAACAAAGTATATATCTATTGTAGGTTCGAGAAAGGCCACTTATGCAGGGATAAATATATCTGAAAAAATTGCCCAGACATTATCATCTATTGGTATAACTGTAGTTAGTGGTCTTGCAAGGGGTATTGATGCTGCAGCCCACAGGGGTGCATTAAACGAGAAGGGAAAAACTGTGGCTGTTTTAGGTTCAGGGATAGATATATGTTATCCTTCTGAAAATTACTATTTATATGAAAGAATCGGAAGAGAAGGGGCAATAATCAGTGAATACGGTTTAGGCGAAAAGCCTTACCCTTTTCGATTTCCAGAAAGAAACAGGATTATTGCGGGCATGTCAATGGGGATTGTGGTGGTAGAGGCATCGGCAAAAAGCGGTTCCCTTATTACTGCGAGACTTGGACTCGAATACGGGAGGGAAGTAATGGCCATCCCTGGCAGTATTTTTAATGAAGAATATAGAGGTGCGAACAGGCTTATTAAAGATGGGGCAAGGTTAATAGAGGGTTTAGAAGATATTATAGCGAACTGTTTTCCTGAGTTATCTGGTTTTAGTGTCTATTCAGAAAATAAGGTTGATATGGATGAAGAGGAAAGCTATATATATAATCTTATCGGAAACGATAAAACCCATATAGATGAAATCATTGATAAAAGTAAAAGACAGGCTAAAGAGGTAATGGCAATAATTACAAGGCTGGAAATGAAAGAGGCAATAAGACAATTTCCAGGGGGCTATTATATAAAAAGATAATTATTTAGGAAAGGAAGATATGACAAAATCACTCATTGTGGTGGAATCACCAACGAAAATGAAAACCCTAACAAAATTTCTCGGTGAGGACTTTAATGTTAAGGCAACATACGGCCATATTAAAGACCTTCCAAAGAGCAAGATCGGGGTTGATATCGAAAACGGGTTTAAACCACATTTTCAAATATTAAAAGGTAAATCAAAAATAGTAGAAGAACTAAAAAATGCATGTAATAAGGCAGACAAAATATACATAGGTTCTGACCCAGATAGAGAAGGCGAGGCTATTGCGTTTCATGTAGCTGAAATTATAGGTAAGAAAAAGGAAATAAAAAGGGTGCTCTTTCACGAGATTACAAAAAAAGGTGTAAAAGATGCAATTAAAAACCCTACAACCCTAAATGAATCAAAATATAATGCCCAGAAAGCCAGAAGAATCCTCGATAGACTCGTAGGCTATAAAATAAGCCCTGTGTTGTGGGAAAAGGTAAGTTATGGTTTATCAGCAGGCAGGGTCCAGTCAGTGGCACTGAGGATCATCTGTGACAGAGAAGAAGAAATCTTAAACTTTAAACCAGAAGAATACTGGACTATAAAAGGAACCTTTATAACAAACAAAAACGAATCCTTTGAGGCGATCCTTGAAAGAAGGGGCAACGAAAAAATAAAGGTCAAGTCCCAAAAAGAGGCAGAACAGATAAAGGGTATCTTAAAAGATAAGCCTTTTGAGATTTCTAATGTCGATATAAAGGATAAAAATATTCAACCTGAGCCGCCTTTTATAACAAGTAATCTCCAGCAAGAGGCATCGAGAAAACTCAAATTCACACCTAAAAAGACCATGTTACTTGCCCAGAGGTTGTATGAAGGCGTAAATATAGGTGAAGAAGGAACTACAGGACTTATAACATATATGAGGACAGATTCTGTCAGGGTTTCTACTGAGGCCGTTGAAAATGCAAGAAATCTGATATTTAACACCTTCGGTGCATCTTATCTACCCAAAACACCAAATCAGTTCAAAAATAAAAAGACTTCCCAGGATGCCCATGAGGCAATCAGACCCACAGATGTGCAAATCACACCGGAAAAAGTAAAACCCTATCTCGATAAAGATTTATTTGCCCTTTACGAACTCATCTGGAAACGATTCATAGCATCCCAGATGGCACAACAAAAAGTAAGGATTAAGACTGTAGAAATAGGAGATGACTATATCTTTGTTGCAAAGGGAAGACAGGTTCTGTTTGACGGTTTTACAAGGGTGTATGAGGAAGAGAAGGAAGAACAGGATGAGACTAAAGAGCTTCCTGAATTAAAAAAAGGCCAGACCCTCACACTAAAACACGTTGACCTCCAACAAAAATTTACACAGCCTCCCCCCAGATACAACGAGGCAACACTTATTAAAGTTCTCGAGGCAAAAGGTATAGGTAGACCTTCAACTTATGCCACTATCCTTTCTATTGTCCAGGATAGAAATTATGTAAAAAAAGAAAAGGGGAGGTTTGTCCCTACACCCCTTGGTATGACAATAAACAGACTGATGAAAGAATTTTTCCCTCTTATAGTGGATATAAACTTCACGGCAAAAATGGAGGAACGCCTTGACTTAATTGAAGAAGGTAAAAGGGACTGGGTAAAATCACTGGAAAAATTTTATGAAGCCCTGAAAAAGGCATTAGAACAGGCAGAACACGGCATGAAAAGCCTTAAAAAAGAAGAAAAAGAAACGGATATTATATGTGAAAAATGCGGCAAAAAGATGATTTTGAGATGGGGAAAAAACGGTGAATACCTTGTTTGCAGTGGTAGGCCTGATTGTAAAAATAAAAAGAATGTCAAGATAGATGCCGATGGAAATATCCATGTTCAGGTGGCAGAGGTCAAAGGCATCTGTAAATTATGTGGTGGAAATATGATCGAGAAAACGGGTAGATACGGCAGATTTCTTGCCTGCAGTAATTATCCGCAATGTAAAAACACAGAACCTTACTATCTCGGCTTTTCTTGTCCTGAAGAAAACTGTAATGGAAGGCTTGTAGAAAAGGTATCAAAAAAGAAAAAGAGATTTGTGAGTTGCTCCAATTATCCCAACTGTGCATTTGCCACATACATGGAACCCAAAGAAGGTAATTGCCCTGTCTGCCAGGCACCTACACTTTTTACATATAAAAACGCCACATATTGTCTTCGTAAGGATTGTGGATGGAAATCAAAATAATTGGCGGTGGTCTTGCAGGGGTGGAGGCTGCCTATCAGATAGCAAAAAGGGGATATAAAGCCATAATTTTCGAGATGAGGCCCCATGTTCCAACACCGGCCCACAAGACGTCAATGCTTTCTGAGCTTGTATGCAGTAACTCTTTAAAGTCGAATGAACTAAAAAATGCCCATGGCCTACTTAAAGAAGAGATGAGAATACTCGATTCTATTATAATTAAGGCCGCTGATATGAACTCTATACCTGGGGGCAAGGCCCTTGTTGTGGACAGGGAGAGATTCTCCCGATATATCACAGACATAATAGAAAAAAATCCAATGATTGATGTAATAAGACAAGAGATCAAAGAAATACCTTCTGGTCCTGTGATTATTGCCACAGGTCCCCTTACAAGCAGTGCCTTAACAGAAAAGATAATAGAGCTTACTGGAAGGGATAATCTTTTCTTTTATGACGCCATATCGCCTATTATAGAAGGTGATTCTATTGATTTTAATCTTGCCTTTTTCGCCTCAAGATACAAGAATGAATCAGATGACTATTTAAATTGTCCATTAACAGTTGAGGAATACGATAGATTTTTTAGTGAACTTATAAGGGCTGAAACAGTTTTACCCAGAGATTTTGAACAAGATATTTCTTACTTTGAAGGATGTCTACCTATTGAAGTTATGGCACTTAGGGGAAAGATGACCCTTCTCTTTGGCCCCATGAAGCCTGTTGGCATAATAGATAAAAGAACAGGAAAAGAGCCCTTTGCCGTTGTTCAATTAAGAAGAGAGGATGCCCAGGGAAAAATGTTCAACATGGTGGGGTTTCAAACAAAATTAAAGTATAAAGAACAGGAAAGGGTTTTTAGGCTCATACCTGCTTTAAAAAATGCAAAATTTTTAAGATACGGGAGCATCCACAGGAATACATACATAAAATCACCTGAACTTTTAAATAAAAGTTTACAGCTTAAGAAAAATAATCAGGTGTTTTTTGCAGGTCAAATAACCGGGGTTGAAGGTTACTGTGAATCAGCTGCCATGGGGCTTTTGGCAGGCCTTTCTGCTCTTTGCTTTGTAAAGGGTATAAGGTTTATTCCACCCCCTCCAGAGACATGCATAGGCGCACTCCTTGAATATATCACCACTGAAAAAAAGGAATTTCAGCCTATGAATATAAATTTTGGTGTTCTGAAGGATTATAACAAGAGAAAAAAGTATAAAGTCATTGAAAATGCATTGAAATCTATCAAAGATTGGCTTGAGGCTATTCAGCTTTAAAAGCTATTCAAATTTTAGCACATTTGTTAAGCTCCCATTCCTTCTTTTTTCTCAGGGTTATATGACTGCTCTAAAAGATTATTATATCATTATAACTTCTATTTCCTCACAGATTCACAGTTATTGTCCAGTGAAGTGCGCGATTTGCCATAAGGAAGGAGCCTGCCCCCTGATACCAATAATAGACACGGAACTTTACTCATGCTAACTCACGCATTGTCTGTCTCGTCTATTTCGTCTATCTCGTTTATCTGGTTTATCTCGTTTGTCTCGTTAGGCAATGTCTTTGATTGCCCCTTTTCCTTTTAAATAAATGGATATTTCATCTTATCTATTCATTTTTGTTGCTTCTCTCTTAAACTAACTAATAATACTGCCTTTGGAATTATATCCATTATGACACCTCCGTTATTAGTGTATTAATTTATAACTTTGGTGTCTATTAAATTCATCATGGGTCATATGTTTAATTTATTGACATTTATCATCAACAAAACTAAAATAGCAGAATCAACCTAATAGTTAAGACAAAATGGATTAATTTAAATGTTTTAATAATATTTTATACAAAGTATTTTGCACCCTTGGGAGATGCAAAAGGATAATACGATGATGACCAGTATCCGAAGGCAACATCAAGGATAGATAGTGTTATTAAAAGAGGCAGGCCTTCCCCTTGAGGTGGTTATCCTGATTATCGGCGGAATGGCCTTGCTCATCTCCGGGATTTTACTCTTCCCTGTCCATTACGGTTTAATTCCCTATTACGAAAACGGTCTTTTTGGATTGCTCATCATTGTATTTTCCCTGCAGATGATGATGCTTGGGAAGACGCCATTTGGCGATATATCCATGTCAATCCCACTTTTTGTAACGGGTGTTTTCATTGCAGTTGTAGGCATGGTAACTTCCTTTATTCCATCTGTCAGCCCTTTTCCCAGGATTTTACTCTTTATCTCTTTTGGCCCGGGCGGTCTTTTTCTTTTTCTTAAGATGTGTCTTGAAAAAGAAAGGCTACGGAGCTGGGCAGCAAAGGGGGGGATATTCTGGCATCTAATTCACGGATGCGCCTTAACCTATGTTTTCTCCATGCTTACAGGCGTTATTTTATTACAACAGGGCCTTTTTTCTACACCTGTGATAGGTGTTATTTTATGTCTTTTCGGCATGGCAATCCTTTATCTATCAGGGGTCCTCTGGAAGATATATGGCAGATACCCCGTAAAGATAAAGCCTGAAAGTACTATAGTAATTTCCACGGATCAGGCAATGCTAATACTTATGGGTGTATTCATGGTGATTTTAGGTATTCTTCTCGTCCCTGTTAGTCTGGGGTTACTGCCCTTTTCAAAAAGTGCCCAGCTTGGCCTTCTCATGGTAATATTTGCCTTTCAGATGCTTGCATCTGGAGGCACACCAATAGGCGCCTTTCCCCGTTCATGGCTAATTATTGCCTTTGGTCTTTTTTTTGCTGCTTTGGGTATTGTCTCATGTATCATACCGGATATTCTACTGTCACCTTTGACAATCCTCGTTGGTGTGCTAAACATCGCCGGCGGTATCATTTCAATAATTAAAATCGGGATGCAACGCCTTCTACAAAAAGAAGGAATTGCCCTGTCCATCCCTCCTATACTTATTCATCTTTCTGTAACACAGCTTATCTTAAACCTGCTTGGCATCATGTTCGGCGTATCAATGCTTATCCCTAATCTTATCCACGGCCTGGCAATAGGTGTGATTCTCGCTGCAAACGGCTGTGTCCTTCTGTATCTACTTAGTATTTTAGTGAAACTGGATAAGATGAGGGCAGGTATGGAAAAATAAATCAAGGAGGAGACTATGTTTAAATTTAAAGATGGAATGTGTTATAGGATGCCTGCCCACTTTGGCGGATCGCCCTTTGATAAAGAAGCCAGGGCAGTCTATAACGATGTAACGAGTCTTATTTTTACCTTTGTGACCGACGGTGATATGCTGTCCAATTATATCCCCGAGGGCCTTGAACTTACAAAACCGGAACTCACCATCCAGTACCAGCAGTGCCGGGAAGTGGAATGGATGGCAGGGTCATACTACAATCTCGTTACATTCGGGGCACCTGTTGTTTTTAAAGGCCAAAAAGATACACTCGATGGTGTATTTGTCCTTGTAATCTGGGAGAATAAGACCACCCCGATTTTAACGGGGAACATGATGGGTATGCCTAAGATATATGCCGATATTGAAGACCTGCACATCTTTGCCAACACATACCGCACATGGTTAAGCTACGAAGGGAACACATTCCTCCAGTTAGAGATGAGAAACCCTAAGGCCATGGAAAAAGATGAAATAAAGGCACTCACCATGGATATCAACTCCATTGGATGGCGCTACATTCCAAAGGTGGGAGGACCGGGAGCGGATCTAAATCAGCCCATCCTATTCCCAATGCGCAGTGAGCCTGAGTTCGCCTGGATGGGTAGCGGCACAATAAAATGGACCGAAATGAGATGGGACCAGAACCCAATGCAATTTCATATCATAAATGCCCTGGCAGAATTGCCCGTTATAGAGATGGCCCCTGTCATTATGACAAAAGGCAGGGCCATACTGATGGAACAGCGTGGACGCGTTCTCAGTTAGCATATATTAAAAACCCATAAGGGAGGATGAACACATGAAAGAATATTATGAAAATAAGGTTGGTGTGGTCACAGGCGGCGCATCAGGCATAGGTCTTGCCCTGTGCGAGATGCTTCTGTCATTAGGTGCAAAGGCAGTGATTATGGCAGATTTAAACGCCGAGAAGTTGAAAGCAGAAACAAAGAGACTCAATGATATATATCCTGGTAAGGTGCTGGGAATCCAGACGGATGTGACAAAGAAGGAGAGTGTCTTTTCCATGATTGAAAAGGCAGCGGAATTTGGCTCAGGCAGGATTGATCTCCTTTTCAACAACGCTGGTCTTGGACTGGTGAAACCCTTTGATGAAACAACAGATGAGGACTGGAAATTTGCCTTTGATGTGAATTTCTATGGCGCCCTATACGGGATTCAGGCAGTGCTTCCTATCATGCGCGGCCAGGGTGGTGGGCATATAGCAAATACCGCCTCGGGAATAGTCTTTGCACCAATGGCGTTTCAGAGTATGTACAGTGCAACAAAATCAGCCCTCGTTGGGCTTACCGGTTCTCTGCGTTATGAGTTCTGGGATGAAAACATCCGTTTCTCCACTGTGATACCCGGAACTGTTGCCACACCTATCTGGGATAAGGCAGGTGGGCCTCCTGAATCGGCAATAACCCCAGAAGAGTCTGCCCGGGGTATCTTAAAAGGACTGGCAGAAAACGAGAGGGTCATCATTGTTACTGACCCTGACAGGGAAGGCGCCATAAATGCCTTTCGTCCTGAGGTCGCCAGGGGGATGGATGAATATCTTTTAAATGTGGCCAGGCAAAGAAAAAGCGGGAAGGCTGCTATCTAAAAAGATGCAAAAGTAACATTTGTGGAGTATAAAAAAACAAGGGTGATTTGAAAGAAGGGTGCAAAATCAATTTAGGTCATAAAATTAAAAAAATTTTGTAGTGTAAAGATTATAACGGCCTTATATAGTAAAACGCCATTTACAAAACATATCCTGCGGGTGTTCATCGGGAGGTGCAAATAAGCACTCTACCTTTATATTGGGGTCGATTTCTTTTGCAAGGGCGATAAATTCTCCCCTGTGCATCTCCTTGCAAACGAACTCTCCAAGACCTCTTTTTAACCTTGATTCCTGTGTTGGACAATGGGAAACAGTGATAATGACCTCATCGTTCTTTTCTAATATCTCATATTCAACGATAATGGTCCATGGAAAATATTTGAGCATCTCTACAAAACCTCTAAGCCCCTTTTCTTTTATATTAAATCTTTTAATCAAATCACGGGCTGCCATTTTAGGCACCCTGCCCCATACCTGTTCGTTTATTCTCTCTGCCACCTCTTGTCCAAATCTCTCTGCCACATATATAAACCAAAAGGCATCTACTACCCTGTAGTGCCATAGCAGAAATTCAATATAACTTTTTAGCTTGACCTCATCCATTGTGTCGAATATCCTTAAATCCATATGCCCCCCTTTATTTTTTATCATTCATCTTCTTCTTTTAATCCCCTGGCCTTTATATCCTTTATGGAATCAAAGATGTTTTTCTTTTCATAGACGATTCTAAAAAGCTCTTCAGTGATAGGCATATCCACTTCCATATTCCTCGATAATGTATATACGGCCTTTATCGCAAAATATCCTTCCACTACAGCCTTTTGGGTTGATATTATCTCCATAGGGTTCCTACCCCTTGCCAGTTCGATACCGAATGCCCTATTCCTACTCAATGCACCGTAGGATGTTAATATCAAATCCCCCATTCCAGATAAACCCATAAAAGTAGAATCCCTTGCCCCCAGTGCCTTGCCTAATCTTCTTATTTCGGCCAGTGCCCTTGTGATAAAAGCAGATTTAGCATTTGTCCCTAAAGATAATCCTTCGATGATACCGGCACCTATTGCCATGACATTTTTCATGGCGCCACCCAATTCAACCCCTATTACATCGTCTGTTGTATATACCCTAAAATCATCACCGTGTATGAGGTTTTGAAAATAGAGGGACAGCTCTTTTTTTAAAGATGCCACAACAACGGATGTGAACTCCCCCTGTGCCACCTCCCTTGCAAAGGAAGGACCTGAAAGAACTGCTATATCTGTATCTTTTCCTGATAACTCATAGACAACATCACTCATGAATTTTAGGGTCTCTATCTCTATGCCCTTTGTGAGTATCAGTATCCTTTTATCTTTAAATTTGTCAGATACAGGTTTTACCGTTTCTCTCAATGCAAAAGAAGGGGTTGCAATGACTATATCATCTGAAAAAATCACTACTTCTTCTAAGGCATCTGTCCAGTTTATTTCACGGGGTAAAATAAACCCCGGTAGATAATATCTGTTTTCTCTATAACCCTCTAAGACCTTGCAAAGCTCTTTTTCGTAAACCCATAAAAGGACATTAAAACCCTTTCTTGCAAGATATATGGAAAATGCCGTTCCCCAGGCACCGGCGCCTACAACACTGATCCTTTTGTTTTTTCCAGACGAATCCATTAAAGACTTTTTAATCCTCACTTGCTATGGCCACATCACTTATCTTTTCGCCTTCTTTCAAATCCATAAGCTTAACCCCAATCCCACCCCTTTTTTGAACCGGCAGGTGTGATGCATTGAATCTTATGGTCCTGCCCGTATCTGTGACGAGAATCACCTCATCTTTTGTGTTTATTTGTTTTATATGCACTACATCCCCGTTTTTCTCCTTACATCTTACGTTTATTATACCAGTCCCACCCCTTGACTGGCTTCTATATTCACTACAAGGAGAGCATTTACCATAGCCTTTCTCTGTCACAGTAAACACCAGTGAATCCTCTGAGACAACCTTTGCAGAGACCACCTCGTCGGCATTCCTTAATCTAATACCCCTTACACCGTATGCCTGCCTTCCCATCTGTCTTATCTCTTTTTCGCTGAATCTAATGGTCATGCCTTTTTTTGTTCCCAGCATCACCTCATTATCGCCGTTTGTTTCAAGAACCTCTACGAGGCTGTCATCTTCTGGAAGGCTAATTACCCTAATCCCTGTTGCCCTTAAATTTTTAAGCTCTTCTAAGCTTATCTTTTTTACAATGCCCTTTTTTGTTATTAGAAAGAGAAATCTATCTTCAGAAAATTCTGTTACATGGGTTACTGCAGTAATCTTTTCATCTTTGCCGATATTTATCATATTAATAATAGGTTTTCCCTTTGATGTAAGAGGTGCATCGGGTATTGCGTATACTTTAAGCATATAGGCCTTTCCGCTGTTTGTAAAAAAGATGATATGAGAATGGGTCGATGCAATATACAGGTGATCCACAACATCCTCTTCCCTTACCACAATCCCTGTTTTTCCTTTACCGCCTCTTAACTGGTGCTTATACTGGTCAAGGGGTGTTCTTTTTATATAACCCTTGCTTGTAATTGTAACAACGACCTCTTCTTCCTTTATCATGTCTTCAATGCTAATCTCAGGAAGTTCATCCACTATCTCTGTTAGCCTTTCATCTCCGTATTTCTTCTTGATCTCAGTAAGTTCATTTTTAACAATACCGAGAAGAACCCTTTCATCATCGAGTATTGTCCTTAATCTCTTTGTCTCCTCCACGGTGGCGTTTAATTCTTCTATGATCTTTGTCTGCTCTAAAGATGTGAGTCTCTGGAGTCTCATTTCAAGGATGCTTGTTGCCTGCTTTTCCGTGAGACTAAATCTCTCCATAAGGCTCGTTTTTGCCTCTTGGGTAGTCTTTGATGCCTTAATCAGACTAATCACCTCATCGATGTTGTCTAACGCAATCTTTAACCCTTCCAGTATATGGAGTCTTTCTAATGCCTTATTTAACTCGAATATGGAACGTTTTGTAACAATCTCTCTTCTAAACTTTATAAATTCGTTGATGATACCTTTAAAGTTTAATACCCTCGGCTCGTTATTTACTATTGTCAAAAATATGATCCCGAAGGTAGTCTGGAGTTGTGTGTGTTTGTATAGTTTGTTAAGAATCGGCGTTGCCAGCTCACCCCTTTTTAATTCAATGACAATCCTCATCCCCTCTCTACTGGATTCGTCCTTCATATTGGAGATGCCATCTATCCTTTTGGAATTTACAAGCTCCACAATACTTTCGATAAGTCTTGCCTTATTTACCTGATAAGGTATCTCTGTTATAACAATCCTTTCCCTTCCATCTTTTTTATGTTTTTCTATTACGCACCTTGCCCTTAAAATGATGTGACCTTTTCCTGTGGTATATGCCTCTCTTATACCGTCTCTTCCATAGATTATGCCATGGGTGGGAAAGTCTGGACCAGGGATGATATTTAATAACTCATCAATACTGATATCTGGGTTGTCAATTGTTGCTATTATGGCATCGATTACCTCACCTAAATTATGGGGAGGGATATTTGTGGCCATACCTACTGCTATACCAGAAGAACCATTTATAAGGAGATTCGGTATCTTTGAAGGAAGCACTACAGGTTCTTCAAGGGATTCATCGTAGTTAGGTCTAAATAAAACTGTCTCTTTTTCAATGTCTTTTAAAAGTTCTTCGGCAATCCTTGAGAGCCTGATCTCTGTATATCTCATGGCTGCCGGTGCATCACCGTCAATGGAACCGAAATTGCCCTGACCGTCGATTAAAGGATAACGGAGTGAAAAATCCTGCACCATCCTTGTTATGGCATCATATACTGCCTGGTCTCCATGGGGATGAAATTTACCTATAACATCACCTACTATCCTTGCTGATTTTTTATACGGTTTGTCATGGGTATTGCCAAGTTCATACATGGCATAGAGGATCCTTCTATGTACAGGTTTTAAACCATCCCGGACATCGGGTAAGGCCCTGCCTATTATGGTGCTCATGGCATAATCAAGGTAAGACCTCTTCATCTCCTCTTCTATGGGAACAGTAATCACTGATTGTTGCATTGTTTAAGCCTCCTAAACACCTTGTTTTTTATTAATTTAACATAAACCCTTTCTCTGTGTCAGCTAAAATGGTGACTAAATTCTAACCTTTTATGTCCTTGACAAAAGATAAAAGGGTGTATATTTTTTTAGTAAATAGAGTAATCAGGGGGTTTTAATGAATCAGTTTAAAACATTCTTTTTAATGGCAATACTGACGATTATATTTGTAGCCATTGGAGGTATGGTAGGTGGAAAAACAGGGGCGTATATTGCCTTTTTTATAGCATTTATTATGAATTTCATAAGTTACTGGTTTTGCGATAAGATCGTCCTTAAGATGTATGGTGCACAGCCTGTTACAGAACATGAGGCACCCCATTTATATAGGATAGTATATAACCTGAGCCAGAAGGCACAAATCCCCATGCCAAAGATATATATCATAGAAAATGATAGCCCTAATGCATTTGCCACAGGAAGAAATCCAGAACACGGTGTTGTGGCAGTAACAACAGGGATATTGCGGATACTCACATTAGAAGAATTAGAGGGTGTCCTTGCCCATGAGATATCCCATATAAAACACAGAGACATATTAATACAGACAGTTGCTGCTACCCTTGCCGGAGCAATTACCATGATTGCCGATTGGGCCAGATTTGCCGCCATATTCGGAGGGTCAAGAAGCGACGATGACGAAGGTGGAGGAAATATTTTCAGTGTAATCTTGTTTTCAATGCTTGCAGCATTCGCGGCCATGCTTATTCAGCTTGCCATATCCCGTTCAAGGGAATACCTTGCCGACGAGGGAGGAGCAAGGTTAACAGGAAATCCCCTTTATCTTTCTAATGCCCTAAAAAAACTACATATAGGTATCACCCGCATACCAATGGAAGATGCAAACCCTTCCACAGCACCCATGTTCATCATGAACCCCTTTAGTGGAAAAGGTGTGCTTGCCCTGTTCAGCACCCATCCGCCTATTGAAGAAAGGATAAGAAGACTGGAGGAAATGGTTTATAGAAGATAACCTTGCCAATTTAGTCCGGTCATCCTGTATTGAAATAATAGGTGAAGTCGAAAAGGGTAGTTTCTTAGATGAAACAATAGATACATTATTTCAAAAAAGAAGGATCGATAGCAAGGCCAAAGGCATTATATACGAAATTACATCAGGGACCATAAGGTGGAAGGGATTCTTTGAATGGATCCTTGAGATGTTTGCCCGGAGGTCTATAAAACCCAGGCTGAAATATCTTCTGTGGATCACGCTATACCAGATTTCATTTATGAAAAAATCTCCATACCATGTCATCAAAGAGGCTGTCGAATTTGCAAAACAAAAAGATGGAATATATGGGGCTAATTTTGTAAATGCAATTTTAAGAAGATATATAAATGAGGTGCTGGATGTTATAAAAAAGAACGAACCCATTTCTTCCATTGACATGCTCTATCAATATATTATCAATAATAAACCCATGCCTTCTGAAAAAAGTATATCCATTGGTTATTCTTTTCCTGAATGGATGGTTATTAGATGGTTAAAAAGATATGGCGAGAAAGAGACAATAAGACTCTGTGCCCATCTGAACAAAACACCTTTTTTTACAGTCAGGATAGAGGCCGTAGACAAAGAAAGAGAAGATATTATTAGACATTTTGAAAAAAAGGGTATTACCTTTAAAAGGGCAAGATTTGTCAATGATGCGTATTATATAAACAAACTTGCCCATGTAATAGATGACCCTGTGTTTAAAAGGGGGTTATTATTCGTTCAGGACGAGGCGTCACAGCTTGCAGTCATTGCAGTAGATCCTAAAAGAGGGGATGTAATCCTTGATGCATGTTGCGGATTTGGAACAAAAACAGCCCAAATAAAATGGCTCGCAAAAGAGACAAACGTATTTTCCATAGATAGGGATATGAAAAAACTAAACAAAAATAGAAATAAGGGAAACTTAATAAAAGGGGATGTGGCTGCAAGACCATTTAAGGAAGAGATATTTGATAAAATCCTTTTAGATGCACCCTGTTCATCTGTAGGGATTATAAGAAAGCACCCGGAGATAAAATGGAGACTTAATGAAAAAGATATTATAAGACATGGAAGAGAGCAGCTTGCCATGATAGAATCTTTATGGCCAAGTCTCAAAAAAAACGGTTGTTTTATTTACAGCGTCTGTTCTTTTGAGCCAGAAGAAACATTACTTTTAATTGAAGAATTAAAAAAGAAATACAAATTTGTAGTTGAAAAACCACTCCCTATTCTGTTTAATAATGGATATTTTATTTCCTTACCCCATGAAACTGACCTTGACGGATTTTTTATAGCAAGGCTGAAAAAACAATGAGATTTTTTAAGGTAATACTGTCTATCTTTCTTTCCATATTGTGCTTTGTCCTTACCGCATACTTTACGATGAAAATCGTTTTAAAAACCCACAAGACCGTAATATGCCCTGACATTGTGGGAAAAGAGATAAATGAAGCAAAAATGCTTGTAGAATCAAGGGGACTTTTATTCCATGTGGTAAGATACGAAAAAAGAAACGATATTCCTTATAACCACATTACAGTTCAAAAACCTGCTGCAAACATTACCACCAAAAAGGGAAGGACCGTGTATGTTATTGTCTCTGACGGACCTGAATTAATAACGGTTCCTCAACTTCTCGGCCAAGATATAAATAAGGTCAATGAAGACTTAAAAGACAAAAAGATAATTGTGGAAAAGGTAATATATGTGCCTGATGATAACGAAGGAAAAATACTTGCCCAGATACCTAAGGCATCTGAAACAATACCTGAAGGTAAGGGTATTACCGTTTTTGTGGGAAATAAAAGGAAAAGATACGTCCTTATGCCTGATTTAAAAGGTGTTTCACTTATTGATTTAAAAGAAGAGTTAACAAGAAAAAAGATTGCATTTAAAATAACATATACAAACGGTGATACAGATGCCCAAAGTTATAATATTACAGGCTCAATACCCAAAGGGTTTATCTTTGATGCAGATGAGGGTATAGAACTAAAAATCAGTATGAGGAGGGAAGATGAATAGGATAAAGATAGCGCCGTCAATTTTGTCATGTAATTTTTTAAGATTAGAAGAAGATATAAAAAAAGCAGAGGATGCCGGGGCAGATCTCTTTCATATTGATATCATGGACGGCCATTTTGTTCCCAATATAACAATTGGACCCATGCTTGTGGAACAGGTCAGAAAAATTACATCAAAGCCCCTTGATGTGCACCTTATGATAGAAAACCCCCATAAGTTCGTAGAGGAATTTATAAAGGCAGGTGCAGACATTATAACATTGCATGTGGAAACGGACAGGCATATATTCAGGACAATAGAGATTATAAAATCAAAGGGGATAAAGGCAGGGGTAACATTAAATCCGTCTACGCCCCTTATTACACTGGAACACATCATCCATGAAGTGGATTTGGTTCTTATTATGACCGTAAATCCCGGGTTTGGAGGACAAAGATACATGGATGTTATGGACGAAAAAATAAAAAAGGCAAGAAATATGATAGATAAAACAAAAAAAGATATAGAACTTGAAGTAGACGGTGGGATTAAGGCGACCAATGCAAAAAAGGTTGTTCAGTGTGGTGCTGATATACTCGTAATGGGCACAGAGATTTTCCACAGCACTGATTACAAAAAAAAGATACAAGAGGTGAGAAATATTATAAGCGATTGAGATGATAAAAAAGGAGTTGTTTTAAATGATAGAAGTTTTGAAAAAACAAAAGGTGTATAAAAGAGTATTCGAAGATGCTTGTAATCAATTGAGAAAGTCGAATGTAAAAGAAAGGTTTCAAAAATCAGGGATAACATACAGAGAATCTGAAAAAGGATACAGGGCAGAGATACCTTTTTTTAATGAAATCATAACGATGCTTTACCCTGAATTTAAATTCATAAGCTCTAAATCACCTGTAGTAAACCTTGTGACAAAGGTGATAATCCTCCATTACATTAATTTTGCCTCAGGAGATGCCTTGAATATGAACCTACTCTCCTATGAAGATATACCGGGATGTAAACATTATATGCCCATATTTGAAAAAAGGGTAACTAAACCCCTTGAAAAAGCCTTTGCCTTAAATAGGGATGCGTTTCTTGAGGCTGGAAGATCTCTCAACGGATTTGAAGAAACATACGGTGATGCATCTTTTACACTATACCCATTACCCCGGGTGCCTATAACATTTATATTATGGGAGGCAGATGAAGAATTTCCGCCATCTGTAAGGGTGCTATTCGATGAAACCATTAATTCGTATTTGCCTTTAGAGGACATTACTGTAATTGCCAGACTTGCAGCTATGAGGATAATTAAGGCTGCAAGGATTCATTACGGTCAGGATGATATATAATTAATTAAGTTCTTGATTATCCTTTCTATGTTATATAACCTAATCTATGGGTCAATTAATTTTTCAGATTAATTATTGCTAATTTTAATTTACAAAGCTTTGATATTGATATATATACCAGTATGGAAAAAATAATAAAAAGTTATGCTGACCAATCATTCCATAAAAAAATCAGCTTAATTATAAAAAAACTCTCCAAAAATAAAGAAGACATAAGAAATGAAGTGAAAAAGATTATAGATTTTAAACTATACCATAGGCTTCTTGATTTAGGTTGTGGATATGGATGGTTTTTGGAGGCTCTGCCCGAGGGCTTTGATTTTATCATGGGCGTTGATTATAATGATGAAAATGAATCAGCCTTTCTTTCTTTAGCCCAAAAAAAGGCAAAAAAGGCCCTGTTTAAAAAATTATTTTTGCCCTCAAAGATTGACATGCCATCTTGTTATTTTGACATGATAGTCTCTGCCTATTCTCTTTATTTTTTCCCTGATATGCTTCAGGAAATCAAAAGGCTACTTGACCCCAAAGGGGTTTTTATAGTGATTACCCACAGCAGTCACATGCTCGAAGAGGGTGAAAGATTTTTCAAATTCGACAATTTAAGAAAACTTATAGAGTCCTTTTCTGCTGAAAATGGTTATAATATTTTAAAACAATATTTTGACCATGTCGAATATTACGATTACCCAAATGAACTCATTTTTCATGAAAAAGACAGTCATGCATTAGAACAATATATAGATTTCAAAAGTGCCTTTATTGAACAGGATGTTGATCCCGAAACAGTAAAGGTTAAACTTCTAAAAGAGCTCAAGGAAAAAAAGTTTTTAAGTTTTAATAAAAATGACAAGATTTTCATTGCAAGGCCATGAATTCAAAGGCATACTGTTATTTTTGTGGAGCAGAATTAAAAGAAGAATTTATAGAAGGAAAATTAAGACAGATTTGTTCTCTCTGCAAAAAAATACATTACGAAAATCCACTACCCGTTGCCTCTGTTATTCTATCAAATAATAGCAGGGAAGTACTCCTTGTAAAAAGGGCATACGAACCTTATAAGGATATGTGGTGTTTCCCCATAGGCTTCGCAGAGGTAGGAGAAAGTATCGAGGATGCTGCATTAAGGGAGTTAAAGGAAGAGACAGGTGTGGAAGGGAAAATCATACAGCTTGTAGATGTAAGTTCCCATATAAACCCTATTTACGGTGAATTACTGATAGTTACCTTTGAGGCAGAAAAGACAGGGGGGGTTGAAAGACCTGGAGATGATGCAAAGGACTGCAAATATTTCCCCATTGACAATTTACCGAGACTTGCCTTTGATTCCCAGGAAAAGGCTGTAAAAACTTACATTGAACTGAAAAAAGACCTATGGAAAATTCAGGATTCCCTTAAAAAATTCTTTGAAGGCGCTAAACAAGATAAGATCGGTTATAAAGATTCCCTTCTTTCCGATGAGCTTTTAAATGCGATCCAGAATAATTCTGATAAAATAATAACATTGTGGCTGAATGATATATCCACAAATCCCTCTACAAAATCATATCACAATTTCGACAAAAAAGAGCTATATAACAGGGCAATTTACATTATAGGACAGATAAACAACTGGCTCAAAGGCATAAAAGGTGAGGTGGAATTTAAGTCTTTTTATTGCGAGCTTGGGCGGAAGAGAAAAAAAGAGAAAATACCTATAGAAGAACTCATAAGCTCTGTAAGTATCTTAAAAAAGCATATATGGATGTTTATTTATTCTTACAGTGTATGGGAAAAGATTATAGATATATACAGGATGTTCGAACTTGGAGAAAGACTTGTTTATTTTTTTGACAGAGCCGCATATTACATAATTTTAGGATACAATGAGGAGGATTACACAGGAAAATGACAGAGTTTAATATGGAAGAGACAAAAAGATCGACCCTAATAGTCACAACAGCCTCTTCTTTTCTTACACCCCTTGCCCTTGCAACAGTTCCCGTTGCTCTACCCACAATAGGTAAAGCGTTTAATATTGATGTTATAGCGTTGAGCTGGATAGCCAGTGCTTACATATTAAGTGCCGCTATTTTTCTTGTGCCTTTTGGTAAGATTGCAGATATGCATGGCAGAAAAAGGATTTTTTTGATAGGCATGATAATCTTTACACTCTCATCTTTTATCCTTGGCATATCAAGTAGCGCCATAATGCTTATCATCTTCAGAATTTTTCAGGGCATAGGCGGTGCTATGATATTCGGAACATCTATAGCCATTTTAAGCTCTGTTTTTCCGCCCAATGAGAGAGGAAGGGTGCTTGGAATAAATGTGGCCGGAGTGTATCTCGGTCTGGCAATAGGGCCTTTTTTTGGTGGTGTTTTAACCCAGCACCTCGGTTGGAGGAGCATATTTTTATTTAATTGCCCCCTGGGCATTTTCATTATAATTCTAACCATTACAAAGTTAAAAGATGAATGGGCTGATGCAAAAAAGGATAAATTCGATTTCATTGGTTCAATAATCTACAGTATAATGCTACTGTGTCTTATGTATGGATTTTCAAAACTTCAATCAGATACAGGAAAGATACTTATACTGATAGGGATGGCCGGTGTTATTATTTTTATTTTATGGGAAAAAAGGGTAAAGAATCCTGTTTTAGACATGCAATTATTTATATCCAATAAGGTATTTACCATGTCAAATATAGCAGCCCTTTTAAATTATAGTGCCACCTTTGCAGTAGGTTTTCTTTTGAGTTTTTACATCCAGCATATAAAAAATCTATCACCTCAGACAACAGGTGTTATTCTTGTATCGCAGCCTATTATGCAGGCCATATTATCACCCCTTGCTGGAAAGGCTTCCGACAGGATTGAGCCGAGGATTGTTGCCTCATGCGGTATGGCAGTAACGGCAATAGGACTTTTTTTACTTTCCTTTATAGAAAGTAGCACACACATCATCTATATTGTTGTAAGCCTTGTCATACTCGGATCTGGTTTTGCCCTCTTTGCATCTCCTAACACAAATGCAATTATGAGTTCTGTTGAAAATAGATACTACGGCATTGCCTCTTCCATGCTTGCCACCATGAGACTTTTGGGCCAACTTTTCAGTATGGGCGTTGCCATGCTCATATTTGCTTTATATATGGGTCAAGTAGAGATATCCCCTGCAAATCATGTGAAATTACTGGATAGTATTAAAACAGCCTTTATTGTATTCGGTTTACTCTGCGTGTGTGGTATTTTTATCTCCCTTACAAGGGGTAACCTTCGAGAAAACTAAAAAACCATTCATTGACATTTCTTTTGGTATATCATATGGTAATCAAAAAGTCTCTGGAGGATAAAATATGGCGAGTTTAAACAAGGTTTTTTTAATCGGAAGACTCGGGGCAGATCCTGAAATACGTTCTACTACCGATGGAACTACTGTTGCGACCTTTAGGATTGCCACAACTGAAGTGTGGAGGGACAAAAACAATGCAAAACAGGAAAGGACAGAGTGGCATACTATCATTGCATGGAGGAGATTGGGTGAGATAGCAAGGGATTATCTTAAAAAAGGGAGGCTTGTTTATATAGAAGGAAGGATTCAGTCAAGGGAATATGAAACAAAAGATGGCACTAAAAGAAGGGTTACTGAGATCATAGCCAATGATTTACGCCTTTTCCCGCAAGGTCCATCTGCTACTGATGAGAGAAAAGACATGGTCCAGGAGAAGACAGAGGATGTGTTTGTCCCTGAAATCGAAGAAGATGATATTCCTCTATAGAGAACATTTTCATAGAGAAGCTTATATTATTTTACAAAAACACGAAATGTATTGTATATTTCATAAACCAAAGGAGATAAAAGGATAAGAGGTGGCAAGTGGGTTACGATGATTTTGAGGGTGTAATAGGTTTAGAGGTGCATGCGCACCTACTTACAAAAAGCAAACTCTTCTGCAGTTGCTCCACAGAATTCGGTGCAGAACCAAACAGTCATACATGCCCCACCTGTATGGGCCTTCCAGGGGCACTGCCTGTTCTCAACAAAAAGGTAGTAGATTTTGCCATAAAGCTCGGTCTTGCTTTAAATTGCACCATAAACAGAAGAAGCATCTTTGCAAGAAAAAACTATTATTATCCTGACTTACCGAAAGGATATCAGATAAGTCAATACGAGGAACCCATATGTGAGAACGGTTATCTTGATATAACGGTAAATAATGAAAAGAAAAGAATACGCATAAAAAGGATACACATGGAAGAGGATGCGGGCAAACTTGTCCATGAATCAACAATTGAGGCAAGCACATACAGCCTTGTAGATTATAATAGATCCAGTATACCCTTGCTTGAGATTGTAAGTGAACCTGACATAAGAACACCACAAGAGGCTGTCCAATATTTAAAAATGCTCAGGGATTGTCTAATTTATCTTGAGATTTGTGATGGGAATATGGAGGAAGGTAGCTTCAGGTGTGATGCAAACGTATCTGTAAGAAAAAGGGGCACCCAAGAATTCGGCACAAGGACAGAGTTGAAGAATCTAAACTCCTTCAAATACATAGAAAAGTCCCTCGATTACGAGATAAAAAGACAGATAGAGATTATAAAAAGCGGGCAAGAGGTTGTTCAGGAAACAAGGCTTTTCAATGTAGACCAGGGCATTACTTATTCCATGAGGGGAAAAGAAGAGGCACATGACTACAGGTATTTCCCTGAACCTGACCTTTTACCTCTCATCATAGATGATGCCTGGATTAAAAAGATAAGGCAAGAACTACCTGAACTACCTTTTGAAAAGATGGAAAGATTTATAAAAGATTATGGCCTGCCGAGATACGATGTGGAGATCCTTGTCTCTGACAGATACCTTGCTGATTATTTTGAAGAAACTGTAAAGAGATTCCCGGAACCAAAGACTGTAAGCAACTGGATCATGACAGAACTCTTAAGGGAGCTAAAGGAAAGGAATTTACAACCCAATAACCCTCCCATAACACCAGAGAGATTTGCCGAACTTTTATCCATTATAAAGGATGGCACCATAAGCATAAAGATAGGAAAAGACATTTTTCCTGAACTTTGTGAAAGGGATATTTCTCCTAAAGAGCTCGTTTATGAAAAGGGTCTTACACAGATAACAGATGAATCTGCAATCGGGGCTAAAATTGATGAGATACTCTCAAAATTTCCAAAAGAAGTTGAAGAATTCAGGGCAGGAAAGGAAAAACTCCTCGGATTTTTTGTGGGTCAGGTTATGAAGGAGACAAAGGGAAAGGCAAATCCAAAGGTATTAAATGAACTTCTTTTAAAGAGGCTAAAGGGTTGACAAAACACATTTACTGGAAAGGCGATTCATTATATCTCCTTGACCAGAGAGAACTGCCTTTTAAAAAGGTCTATGTTCGATGTAACACTTTAGAGGATACGAGATATGCTATAAAAAACATGGTAATAAGGGGAGCGCCTTTAATAGGCATAGTAGCTGCCTATGGTTTTGTTCTCGGTATAAAGGAGATATTGAAAAATAAAGGTTTTTTAAATGAAAAGGAAATAAAAAGGATATCTAAAGCCCTTCTGAATACAAGACCCACTGCAGTAAATCTATTATGGGCAATTAAAAGGATGGAAAGGGCTTACGATAAATACAAAGAAAAGCAAGATATTGAAGCATCAATGCTCGAAGAGGCAGTGGCCATCCACGTGGAAGATATTGAAAACAATAGGATGATCTCACTCTTTGGCGCTGAACTCATAAAAGACAAAGACTGTATACTTACCCACTGTAATGCTGGAAGCCTTGCCATGGGCGGATACGGCACTGCTTTAGGTGTAATAAAGGCAGCCCATGAATCAGGTAAAAAGATAAAGGTCTTTGCCACAGAGACGAGGCCATATTTCCAGGGCGCAAGATTAACGGCATGGGAATTATATAATGAAGGGATCCATGTAGAGGTTGTTCCAGATAACCATGTGGGCATCCTCTTTCATAAAAAGTTAATAGATAAGGTAATAGTGGGTGCAGATAGGATTGCATTAAACGGTGATACGGCAAACAAGGTAGGGACTTTTATGATAGCCCTATGTGCAAAGGCACATAACATACCCTTTTATGTGGCTGCCCCTGTTTCTACCTTTGACCCTGAAATAGAAAGTGGTAACTTAATTCCAATTGAGGAGCGTGATGGCAACGAAGTAAAAAACTTTAGAGGCTTACCTATTACCCTGAAAAAAATAAAGGCAAGGTATTATTCCTTTGATATAACAGACCACAGATACATCTCAGCATTTGTTACAGAAAGGGGTATCATTAAAAGACCCTTTAAAAGATATATAAAAATGCTTTTTCCATGAACGAAGAAAGGATAATAACACTTCTAACAGACTTCAGCACAAAAGACTCCTATGTGGGTCAGATGAAAGGCGTTATATTATCCATAAATCCCTGCGTAAAGATTATAGATATAACCCATGAAATAGAACCCCAGGACATCCGTGAGGCTGCTTTTGTTTTAAAGGAATATTATCAATATTTTCCTTATGGCACTATACATGTTGCCATAGTTGATCCTGAAGTTGGTGGCAAAAGAAGACCTTTAGTTTGTGAGCACAATGGCCATATCTTTATAGGCCCTGATAACGGGATATTTACCCTGGTATTAGACGATAAGGCAGAGATATACCATATTGAAAACAGGGCATTTATGTTGCCCAGAATAAGCAATACATTTCACGGTAGGGATGTGTTTTCTCCTGTAGCAGCCCATTTATCCAAAGGAATTCCCATTGCCTCTTTGGGAGAAAAAATTGAGAAGTTTACGATACTGGAAAACTGCTTTCCCCTTATATATACTGATATTATCTACGGTGAGATAGTAAGGTTCGATAGATTTGGAAACGCCATAACAAATATAGATGAAAAAACCCTTGACGGATTTATAAAAGATAGGGGATTTAAAGTCAGTGTAGGAAAAAAAGAGTTTAAAAATATAAAAAAAACCTATTTTGAAGGTGAATTCAGTTGTCTAATTGGCAGTTCAGGATATCTCGAGTTCGCTTATTATAAAGGAAGCATTAAGGATAAACTGGGTATCTGGAAAGGTGATGAGGTTATTATAAAGATTCTTTAAAAATTTAATATTTTTTGTGGTATTTTAGGCGCCCGTAGCTCAGAATGGATAGAGCGTTGGCCTCCGGAGCCAAAAGCCGCAGGTTCAAATCCTGTCGGGCGCGCCAGTTTTAAATTTATACAGGGACTTTTTTATTTTTTAAGGTTTGTAATCTTCTTTATACAATAACCACACAGGGTAACAACGCTTACAAAAAGGGGGATTCCGAAGACAATTATTGTTGTTGCTGCCCTCACAATATCAAGGCCGGAGATTTTCTCTTTTTTGTCTGACTGAACACTGTCTTTTTTATCCACAATAATAAATGTCCAATAAATTTTAAAGGGAATTATACCTTTAAAACGAGGTTTATCATATCACCCCTTGTAAACCCCATGGCATGGAAAAACTGCAGTAAATCCCAATCATTCCAGTTGACAAGGGTGTAAATTGTATCAACGCCATATCTTTTGAGATTCTCCACAAGGGCATTTGCGAGCACCTTTGCTATCCCCCTGTTCTGATAGTCTGGGTCTATCCCTATGGTGTCTATCCAGCCTATATTATTGGGAACCTTAAATTCCCAACCGCTCACCTCTCCGAGGATAAAACCAACGACTTTTCCATCTATTTCTGCCACAAGGGATGCATCAGGAGGTCTTGCCTCTGCCTGCTTTATAATCTTTGTGACCCAGTAATCATGTCTTGATTCCCCAAGCACCTTTGTATCTATATTCACAATGGCGTCAAGGTCGTCTTCTCTCATTAATCTTATTTCCAATTTGTCTAAAAAACTGTTCATCTCCTATCCTCTTATATTTTTTTTAACATAGGAAAAAAATTAATTCAACTTTTTAACTGACATTTTGTGAAAAAAATTACTTGTCCATTAAAAAACACAGGACTTAGGATATCCTTTTTATTCATTAAAATTTTTTACTTTTATTGCATATTTGTAAAAACACACCTTTCCTCTAAACATTCAATGGCGTATATATTTTTGAACAATTTCTCCCTTATATGGTTTAATCTTTTTTCTTTTACAACGCAAAATACCCTTTTTTCAGAATTTAATATATTTACAAATTCACCGTCGCTTATAAAGTAATCCTTTGCATCTTCGTAGCGGGCTTCAAAATCGAGTTCTCCTCTATAGGAGGCAATAAAGAGCCTCTGTCTGGTATAAAACAACAGAGTCTGATCAAAGGAACCGTAGTTTATTATCAGATCATCCTTTGACCTTTTTGCATTTATAATATTCGCAATGCCCTTAGTAGTATTTAATCTGTCAATGATATCCCTTTGGGACAAAAGGACAGTAACAAAACTCAAAGAAAAACAGGTAAGTAAGATAAAGATTTTTCTATAATCCAGTGATTTGAAGTATATAATCATAAAAAAAGATACAACAGCTGAAAGGATAGCTACTAAAATAAAAAATACCTTTAGTTCAATCATAACAGCAGGTGCGGTTTTAGAGATAAGAGATGCCCATTTGTAAAACACATCGGTATTTAAGTTAAAAGAAACGAAGATAATGATAATAAAGAATACAAGATACAATAAAATTTCCCATTTTTTTCTTACTGGATGCCCCCCGTTTTTAGAAAACAAAAAACCCATCACAATGGAAATGGCCGGAAAAATCGGTAATATGTAAGGTGGAAGCTTTGAGCTGGATATGGTGAAAAACAAAAAAACTACCGTGCTCCATATAAAAAAAAGCCTCAATTCCTTTATCATCCATAAAGACTTAACAGCCCTTGGAATAAAAAACGACCATGGGAATAACCCTCCAAAAAGCACTGGAATAAAATAAAAAATACTCCCGGTCCTTTTGTGCTTTGGGGTTAAAAACCTGAGAAAATGTTGATCAATAAAGAAGAAATAAAAAAACTCCCTTTCCTTTAAAGAAATTGCAATAAACCAGGGGGCCGTTACAACAAGATACACAAAAATACCCTTTATTAGCTTAATTTCTTTTAAAAAAGATAACCTTTTTTCTGTTATCAAAAATATAAAAACAGTTAAGCCCACCAAAATAGGAACTACAATCCCTTTTGTCAGGGTAGCAAGTGCGAGAAAAACATAGAATAGATAAATAAAATAAGGCCTTTTTTTTCTATAAAATTCATAAAAAAATACAATAGAGCATGTAAGCCAGAGGGTAAAAAACATATCAAGGGTTACTATCCTTGCCATGGAAAAAAAGCCAAAGGAAGAGATTAGAATCGCTGTAGAGTAAAATGCAGTTATTTCACCAAACCACCGCTTTGTAAATATGTATATAACCATTGCGCAAAAAAAAGCGGATAACGCACAGGGAAGGCGGAAAGACCATTGGTTTATGCCGAATAATTTATAAAAGCCCGCTACAGTCCAGTAAAAAAGTGGTGGCTTTTCAAAATATCTTACATAATTCAATCTTGGCACGACAAAATCGCCGGATTCGAGCATCTCCCTGGGAATCTCTGCATATCTTCCCTCATCAGGCTCTTTTAAAGAATATCCCCCAAGAGCATTAAAAAAAAATATCCAGGACATTAGAATTAAGATAATGATATGTTTTTTATCCATCCTCTATTTTCTCTTTAATTTTTGAATCGTTAACTAAATTCTGTATCTCTTCTTGTTTTAAACTTTTTTGAGACTTTTAGAACGCCTTTTAAAACAAATAGGGGTAAACTATAAGCCGGGTTCTGTATTTGGTGGCCATTTATCTAACGATTCAGGTTACCCTGAACCTTAAGCGGCCTACCCAGGTTAAGGGACGGGCAATCCCCTCGCACCAACAGTGCGACCCTTTTTTGGCCTTGCATCGGATGGGGTTTGCCAAGCTCCCGTGTCACCACGGGACTGGTGAGCTCTTACCTCACCATTTCACCCTTATCCCGCTTGAGGCGGGACGGTATATTTTCTGTTGCACTTTCCTTGGGGTTACCCCCAGTCCCCATTAGGGACCATCCTGCCCTGCGATGCCCGGACTTTCCTCCCCGCTAAGCGGAGCGGCCACCTGTTTACCCCTATTTTTTATTGCCCTTTTTGCAAGGCTGTCGGCAATTATATTTTTTTCTCTCGGTATATATTTTATGCTAAAATGTTTAAAATTGCCTAATATTTTTTTAATTTTTGAAATATAGCCCTGAAGAGTTGGATTTTTAACCCGATATATACCTAAGACCTGATTTGCA